>JAABUS010001584.1_pt1 | contig 48340 bp, 34 predicted proteins | sample 5560161 | NCBI WGS metagenome assembly JAABUS01 (sample SAMN10711885, study PRJNA513376) | rock metagenome | isolation source: Antarctica rocks | place: Antarctica: Victoria Land, Trio Nunatak nord | collected 2016-01-04 | reverse complement strand
TACGGGTCCATGGTTGGGATATCCAGTCCGGAATCTTTCAAAGCTTCTGCAGCTGCGGCCATCGCATATTGTGTGAAAGGATCGGTGCGCTTAATTTCAGCTTTGTCCAGATAGTTGGCCGGGTCAAAATCTTTCAATTCGGCCGCAATTTGTGTACGAAACAACGAAGGGTCAAACTTGGTAATCCTGCCCGCGCCGCTTTTTCCGGCAAGCAAATTATTCCAAAAAGTGCTTACATTATTTCCAATCGGCGTGACTGCGCCCAAACCTGTTACCACAACTCTTTTCATGCTTCTTTTATCGCTTGTTTTTTATACAAACGCTTGCAAATATATTTAAAACCACTTTCTACTTTGCAAGTAAAAAACACAAAGGATGCGATCTGATTGCCCGCTCAATTTTGGACCGGAAATTTTTGGTGATAAATGGACTTTGCTGATTATCCGCGACCTGATATTTTTTGGGAAACGATATTACAACGGGTTTTTAGCTTCTGCGGAAGGCATTTCTACCAATGTTCTGGCAAACCGGTTAGCTATGCCGGAGCAGGAAAACTTCATCAAAAAGAATAAAGACGAAATGCATAAACAAAAACTGATTTGCAAACTTCAACCTGGGAGATTTTTGAATTTAATAGTTGCCTTTCAAAGCGTGTACAATTATCTTTTCATCCAGTATCTGATAAATTATCCGATGTTCCAAGTTAATCCTTCTTGACCCATAAACCGGAAAGATCGTGTTTAAGGATTTCTGGTTTTCCAATACCCGTAAAAGGGCTTTCAGTGATTGCTTCAACTAACTGTGTAATCTTTTTGAGTATTGTTTGTTACCGCTTTTGATCCAAAAATCTAAATCTGATTTAGCCTGGGGCTGAAAGATTATTTGCATAATTCTTTCAGTTCATCTATGGTGATGACAGTTCCTTTTCCTTCTTTTAAATCTTGTTGTGATTGTTTGATTTTTGCCACGAAAGCAGGATCGTAAGGGCTTTTTTCAGTCTCGAAATCGACTTTTAAAGCCTTGGCCATGGCTTTAAAAGCTGATAATTGTTCTTTACTCCATAGGTTGTTTGGATCGACCTTAACACCCTTACCAGCTTGAATATCTTTTTCGCCCTGTTCAATTCTTGCCACCATCGCAGGTGAGGACATTAGATATTCTGTTTCATCAATTTCCTGTTCAAAATTGATTTGTAAAGCTTCTAAAACTGCTTTTACCGCTTTTTCCTGTGCTTCAGATTCAAGGTGTACTAACAATGTGCTCATGATCAAATTTAGTTATTTTTAGGTTGATAAAAGAAGTATGATTGTGATGCTTCTTTTAGCAACCTAAAACCCGCAACCAAAAAAATATAACTTGATTGTGTCAAATGGAGTTGCAAACCCCGACCAGCAGAATTTTCCAGTCCCCCCGCCTAAATCAAGAACATATCCTTCTGCTGGTATATGTTCAATCAGATTATCAAGATAATTTTTTTCTATTAGTTTGTTATACCTGTTTTCAGAAAACCAACTTGCAATCTTATCATATACTTTATAAACGTTTTTTCTTTCAGCGTTCTCCATATCCCAAAAAAAGAAAATTATACTGAATAGCAGGAAGATTTTACTAACGTTAGCGAAATCGATTAATCTTAGTTAATTAATCAAAGTAAAACAAAGGAAGATATTCTTTACTAGTTAACAGCCTCTGCCTTTCTCAAATGCAGCAATAATTATTATTGAACTTCTTGGAAATTCCGGAAAGCTTGACCAGGCTATTCCGTGCGCTTTAGAGCACCGAGTTGTGTTGTTAATATCAAAAATTGTAATTGACACTGATGATGTTAACATGGTCAAAGTGTTCTGGAATTGCGTGTTTTCAGTTCTGGAATGAGATGGTCAATGGTCTCGGAATCTCCAGGCTAATCACTATTTTTAAACTAAATATGACTTCTGCCCAATTAAGACAGTAGTTGTATTTTTTGGTTAAACAGCAGCTGATTTTTAATATCAAGAAACACCTTCTATCATAATATAATCTATACCCTTTAAATGGGAGTCATTCAAAGATCATTCGTGTCTGGATCAGCTAATTTGGTAAACATTGAGTTAATAAAACAAAGTTCAATAAACGAACCTATCTTTAACGGTTGTTTTTAATTAATTACTTTCTATGATAAAGCTGTGTTCACTAAAGGCCGGGAGCTTGGCCGCACCTTCAAAGAAGTGATGAACTTCATCTTTACTATCCATTAGGCCAAGACTATACAATACCGGCACAAAATGATCAGGCGTAGGCGCAGCCAATTCGCCTAAAACATGACTTGTACGGTAATTAATAATGCTGCTGAAGTTTCTCTGCTCGATTTCTTTTTTGATCCACCTTTCGTACTCCGCTTCCCAGCCAAAAGGGGTCATATCGCCGGTACGGAACCGCTGTCTTACCATCGGTATATTGTGGATCAGTGATCCGCTACCGATAATCAAAACACCTTTGTCCCTCAGGGATTTCAGCTGCCTGCCAAGCTGAAAATGATAATTGGGGTCGGCATGATAATCAATGCTCATCTGAAAAACGGGTATGTTAGCATCCGGGAATAAGTGCATCAGCATTGGCCATGCACCATGGTCCAGTCCCCATTCAGGCGTTTCAATCACTGAAGGAATAATTTTTCTAACTTCCTTAGCAATATCGGGCGCACCTGCTGCTTGATATTTTACCTTGTAATATTCATCAGGAAAACCAAAATAATCATATATCTGCGTTTGCTGAGGGGAGATATTTACAAAAGTGCCCTGTGTACACCAATGCGCAGACACAATTAATGCTGCTTTGATCTCATATTTATGTTGCAGATCCTTACCTAACTCAAAAAGGCTGTTCCAGAATGGTTTCTCCTCGTTCGACAATGGAATATCCATCGGACTACCATGTGAAGTAAATAAAACAGGCATACGTACACTTTGAGTAGGCAGTGTGTCTGTAAAGTTTTTAAGGTTACTGAATGTTCCCAAAATATTGAATTGTTTATAAGATAGTTAAATAAACGCCTTTCACGTATTTCTTAATTTGAATAAAGGCTTTTTTTAATATCCAGTTTAAGCATGAAATTAACTGAATTTGATACTGGAAATGTCGGTAGGGCAATGTTTAACAATAAAGAATAGTAAAATACCCAGATAAAGGCATCCGTGTGTATGGATGCCTTTAAACAAACCTGCTATTAATCTATAACAATACTGTCAAGCCCTTTTTCTACAGCAGTTTGCTCCATTCCTGGCATTGCTGTTCCTTCAATGCGGAAAACACTCATGTCTGTCAGTCCGATAAAACCGAAGACTGATTTCAGGTAAGGTACCACGAAATCAAATGCCTGCATCCGGCCTTCTGAATATATTCCTCCCGAAGACATAGCCAAATATACCTTTTTACCCATGATTAATCCCTGCGGTCCATTCTCACCATATTTAAAAGTAATTCCCCTGCGAACGATATGATCTATCCATGCTTTTAAGGCAGAGTGTATAGAGAAATTATATAATGGTGCACCAACCACGATGATATCAGCATCAAAAATGGCTTTTATTGCTTCGTTAGAATGTTTGATAGCGGCTTTGTTTTCCGGTGTATGATTTTCCGGTGGCGTAAAAAAAGAAGCAAGGTGCGATTCTTCCAGGTGCGGAAAAGCCAGTGTAGCTAAATTTGTTTCTACAACCGTACTGCCTGGATATTTTGTCTGAATCTTTTCGATAATGGCTTTTCCTAATTTGATACTTTGTGATGCTGCCCCTCTTGGACTGGAAATGATATGAAGGATTTTTTTCATTTTAAGTGATATTTTTTCCAAAAGTAGGTACATTTGATAATAAAACGTTACTACTATACAAAAGGTTAGTGCTAACCTTTCGTATAGTAAATTGAAAATCAATCAATTGTGGAAGAACAGATTAAAACAGGAAATCCTAAATGCTCAAAAGTTATTTCGTCAATAGGTGATGCATTGTACGTATTTGGCGGTAAGTGGAAGCTCCGGGTCATTGTTGCGCTTCGCGAAGGAAACTGTCGTTTCAACGAAATACAGCGGGCAACAAGCGGCATTTCTGCCCGAGTGCTGTCTAATGAACTGAAAGAACTTGAGTTGAACGGGTTCATCAGCAGGACAGTACATTCCGGTACGCCTGTCGTGGTGGAATATCATTTAACGGTTTACGCAGACAGTCTTCATGACATTCTTTCTGCCCTGTCCAGTTGGGGGATGACACATCGGGACAAATTGAGGGCAGAAAGATAAGTGAGGGTTGTTAGGTATTATCTTCTCTTTTGACAGTATTCGCTCTGCTGGTCGGGGTTTGTAACCCCGTCCTTTGAGCTAAGGATTTTTAATCCTGTTGGACTGTTAATCTTTCTAACTATGATCTTTTAATCCACAAAAAAGGTTGATAAAAGAAGCATCCAATTTAAAACCATACTTCTTTTATCAACCTAAAACCAGCCGCTAAACTACTGGATCAAATGGATCACGCCTGTCCGGCTTGGCGCGCTGCCGTGATAGCTCATGCCTTCCCAGTCGCCGCCGTTCAGGTACTTGGCTTCAACCTGCCAAACGTAAACGCCTTGCGGTGCCGGTGCGCCGCCCATCATACCGTCCCAGCCTTCTGCCGGTTCGCCGCGGGCGGTTAGTTTGGTGGATTCCCAAATCACTTGCCCCCATTTGTTAAATACGCGCATCCGCCAGGTTTTTATGCCAGAACCTTTCACTTTAAAAGTCCGCAGCTCCTCAAATTTACTGCCCGGCATAAAAGCATTCGGCACAAAAAGCTGCCCCGGCACGCCTGTAATTTGTACCTGATGGCTAATCGTATCGGCACAGCCCTGCAAGTTGTAAACCACCAATTTTACTTTATAAAAACCGGTATCGCGGTAAGTATGCTCGGGGTTTTGTTTAGAGGAATTACTGCCATCGCCAAAACTCCATTTCCACAAAATCGGGTTGTTGGTGCTTTGGTCTTTAAACGAGAAATTGTAATGCGGATACACGATTACGCTGTCTGGATTGGCCCGGAAAGCAGCTTTTGGCGGAACCGTAACCGTGATATAGTTTTTCATCACCATCGTATCCGGGCAGCCCAACAAGTTTTTGGCAATTAAACTGATGGTATAAGGCGTGCTCCGGGACTGGAAAGTATGCGTTGGATTGGCTGAAACCGAAGTGCTGCCATCACCAAAATCCCACAAATAGGTATTGTTACCGGCTGTTTTATTGGTAAAATTGACGTTGAGCTGCGTACAACCTTTGGTTACATCGGCCACAAAACCAACCACCGGCTGCGGATAAACCGTGATAGATTGCGAGGCAGAAGTATCCGAACAGCCGTTGGTTGCCTTCATAATTACCTTGTAAATTCCATCTTTCAGGAAGGTATGGCTCACCACTTCCGGCGCATTTACGGATGAAAGTGTAGTGCCATCGCCAAAATCATACGTAAAATAATTGCCGCCTTTGGTATTGTTGTAAAAATTGACCGTCCAGGGCGCGCAACCGGCTTTTTGATCGCCATCCACAATTAGCTGCGGCAAAACGGTATTTGGCGAAATGCTGATTTTGTACTGCGTTACGCTGATACCGCACTCGTTTTGCGCCGTCATTTTCACCGTGAAAACTTTGTTATTTGGCGCGGTGTACGTGTGGTTAACCGGTTGATTGTCCTGCGTAACCAGCGTTGTCCCATCACCAAAATCATAAGTATAAGTGTTGCCGGTTCCGGGAGAGGTGTTGTTAAAATTAACCGTCAGCGGAGAGCAGCCCGTCGTCCTGTCCGGCGTAAAAATGGATGTCGGTTTCGGCCTAACCGTTACGGTTGAAGTTGCCGTGCGGATGCCGCAGGTGGTCATCGCTTTTAACGTAATCGTGTACGTGGTGTCTTTGCCGTCCGCCCTTGCCTGATAAGTAACCGGGCCTGGGTTAGCTTGGGTTGAAGTTGTTCCGTTGCCAAAATTCCAGGAATACGTGGCCAGGTTTTGTGGATTTGAAGTATTGCTGAACGTAACCGTGAGCGGGCCGCAGCCTTTGGTTTGGTTTTGGCTGAAACCTGCCTTTACTTCTTTTATCGTAGAAAAAACATGGGTAAAAACAGCATCCGGGCAACCGTATTTGCTGGTGGCTACGAGTTTGATTTCCACATGCGTATCATCTGTGTTGATGGTGTAGCCGGGGAAAGTGATGCCGCTGCCAATCAAGGTTCCGTCAACATACCAGTTGTAAGCACTGTTGGCATCCGAAGCAGTGGCTTTAATGTTATCCGCAGTAATAGCAAATGGAATACAAGCCAAGTCATTTTTAAAACTATAAACGGCAACAGGCAGCGGGTTAACCGTCATTTTAATTACGTTGCTGATGCTTTGCTGCGGCCCGGTACACAAAGCCGAACTCACTACACGGCGGAACAACGTACTAACTGTCAGGCTGTTGGATTGATAATCCTGCAAGTTCGCACCGCTGATATTGGTCCAGGTGGCACCGTTGTCCGTGCTGCTTTGCCATTGATAAGTATAGCGGCTGTCAGCTCCGACAGGCGCGCTGCCGGTCATTAAATTTGCTGCGCTGTTGTAGCAAACCTGCTGATCGGCAGCAACCGTATTATTGGTAATCGGTTGTTGTACGGTGATGAAAACCGGCTGGCTGAAGCTGGTACAAGGCCCGGAAGTAATTATTCGTCGAACATAAACATTTTGCGTACCGGTGAAGGAATAGCTGCTTCCGGTTTGGCCGGCAACGGTTGTCCAGCTGCTGTTATCGGCACTGATTTCCCAGGCATAAACGAAGCTTCCCGTTCCGCCGGTTGGCAAATCTCCGGTAACGGAAATCGTTTGTCCGGAACATACAGCCGGATTAGCAAAACTGATATTATTTGTGAGATCGCGCAGGTTATTGATCGATACTTCATCGGTAGAAGTAAAGCAGCCACCGGTGCTGGTGATCGTCCACTGGAAAGTATATTTCTGGCCGGGTTGCAAACCGCTTACCACCGTATTATATTGCGTGGCATTTGCAAAACCAACGCCTGTTTGGCCGGAAACCAAGCTCCATTTTCCGGTAGATGGCAACGGATTGTTTCCTTTCAAAGTATAAGTTGATGCATTGCAAATATCCTCATCGGCACCAGCATTGGCGGTAACTGGTTGCGGCAAAACTGTAACTGTTGCATCTACCGTTGGGCCTTCGCAACCGCCGGGACTAATTGGTGTTAAATGGTAGGTAATGGTTGCCGGAACAGTTAAAGTTGAAGTAAGCACATCATCAATCCGCGTAGCAATAACCGGAAACTGATTTTTGTTGCCGGTGATTCCCCGCACGTTATCGGTTGTCCATTTCACCATAACATCCGGTGTATTGGTGATAAATGTAATTCCGGTTGGATTTCCACTGCAAATTGCTTTGCCGGTATTTGTTAAAGTTATCCGTGGAATCGGTGTTACTGTAACTATCAAAGTAAACGGTATGCCCGGACAACCATCATTCATAGGCGTAATAATGTATGTAACCTGTCCATTTTGGTTGAGGTCAGCGTTTACCAACACGTCGTTAATATCGCCAGAACCATTAACTATTTTGCGGGAAATATTAACCGTTGCCGAAGAAGTATAGGTAAAAGAAGTACCAAGTTGCTGTGCCTTTGGATGATAACTAAAAGTGGTGCCGGTGCAAATAATGCGGCTGGCATCGCTGGTAAGCACATTTGTATTTAAAGCATTTACAGTGATGGTTACCGTATTGCTGATGTTTTTCTGATCGCCGCTGCAAATAGCCGAAGTAATAATCCGGCGGAACTGCGTGGTAACAGTCAAGGCATCCGGCTGATAACTGTTGATCGAGCTGCCAACGTTCGTCCAGCTGATGCCATTATCTACACTTTGCTGCCATTGGAAAAAGTAACTGCCATCTGCCCCTGCTGGCGTGCTGCCTCTTAATATTTCAGGTGTATTATTATAACAAATAAGCTGATCGGCAGTAATGTTATTATTGCTGATGGCTGGTTGTACAATAATATGGACCGGATCACTAAAACTGGAGCAAGGTGTAGATAAAACAACGCGGCGGATGTAAATACTTTGTGTGCCGGTAAAAGTGTAATCCTGATTGTTTTGTCCTGGGATGATTGTCCAGCTGTTAGTGCTGCCATCCGTACTGCTTTCCCAGCGGTAAACGAAGCTTCCGGTTCCTCCGGTTGGCTGGTTGCCAAGGATGGTTGCCGTTTGTCCGTAGCAGATTTCAGGCGAACCAAAACTGATGTTGTTAGTTAAGCCTTGCAGATTAGAAATGACCACATCATCGGTACTTGGCGCACACAAACCTGCACTGCTAATTGTCCAGTGGAAAGTATAATTTTGGCCAGGCTGCAAACCACTTACAACGGTATTGTATTGTGTCGCATCCGCAAAAACTACACCTTGCCGGGTAGAAGTAATCGTCCACAAACCAGTAAACGGAGCCGGGTTATTTCCATTTAAAGTATAAGTTGATGCGGCACAAACTTGCTCATCGTTACCGGCAGCGGCCTGCAATGGCGGCGGTTGCACAGTAATGGTAACTGTAACCGGCGAACCTTCGCAACCCGAAGCACTAACCGGCGTTATGGTATAAGTTACTGTTCCGTTTGCAGTCGTATTGTTGATTAAAGTTTGATCAATGCGAAGTACGGAAACCGGCGTTAACTGATTTTGATTTCCGCTGATGCCGGCCGTAGCTGTGGTTGTCCACTTAAATTGCGTGCCCGTTAAGTTAGAACTAAAGCTGATATCCGATTGACTGCCGCTGCAAATGGTGTTGCTGGTTCGGTTTACGGTGATGATTGGCAATGGCGTGACCGTAACCGTTACCACAAAAGGAACGCCCGGACAACTGATATTATTAATGATATTGATCGGTGTGATGGTATATGTTACCGTTCCGTTGTTATTTAAATCGGAATTAGAAAGTACATTGTTGATATTATCTACAGAACCTCTTGCTGTGTTGCCGGTAACCGTTCCGGACGATACCAAAGAAACCCAGGTAAAAGAAGTATTGGCATCGCGTGGGATAATATGATAGGTAAAAGAAGTACCGGTACAAATCGTTCGGTTGGCATCGCTGGTAATCGTATTGGTGTTCAGCGTATTTACCGTAATCGTTACCAAATTACTTGTGCTTTTTTGATCATCGGTACAAAGCGCTGTCGTAACAATCCGGCGGAATTTGGTCGTAACCGTTAATGCAGTTGGTTGGTAGTTGATATTTGTTGCACCGCTAATGGTATTCCAGTTGGCGCCGTTATCTACTGTGCTTTGCCATTGATAGCTAAAGTTACCATCGCCACCATCTGGCGTGCTGCCATTTAATATAACGGGCGTATTGTTGTAGCAAATTGTTTGATCGGCAGCAATGGAATTGATAGTAATAGCACGCTGCACCACAATATAAACCGGCTGACTTTCACCAGAACAAGGCAACGAACTAACCAGCCGTTTAATGTAAATACTTTGCGTTCCGGTAAAAGTATAATCCCGGCCTGATGCGCCGCTGATCGGAGTCCAATTGTTAATACCATCGTTACTGCTTTGCCAGCTGTAAATATAAGTCCCGTTTCCACCGGTTGGCTGGTCTCCAGTTACGGTAATGGTTTGTCCGTAACAAACTGCCGGTGCGCCAAAGCTGATGTTATTGGTTAATGGCGATAAATTATTGATCGATACCTCATCAAAAGTAGCATTACAAGGCGCCGCGCCGGTAATCGTCCACCGGAAAGTATAAATTTTGCCCGGCTGCAAACCATTTGCCACCGTATTGTATTGGTTGGCGTTTACAAAATTGACATCACTTTGGTTCTGGCCGGAAGCAGGAATAAAAGTCCATACGCCGGTAGAAATCCCCGGATTATTTCCGTTTAAAGTATAACTTGTTTCAGCACAAATAGATCTGTCCGGGCCGGCATTTGCATCTACAGGTTTGGGTAATACATTAACGGTAACGGTAACTGAGGTGCCTTCGCAACCAGCGGAACTAACCGGAATAATGGTATAAGTTACCGTTCCGGCAGCACTGTTAGAACCATTAGTTAATACTTCGTTTATGCCGGTAAAACTGGCGTCCGTTGTTTGGTTGCTGTTGCCGGTAATGCCTGCCGAAGCAACACTCGTCCATTTATAAGTTGTGGGGTTTAGGTTGGAATTAAAAACCAAACCAGCCGGTTGCCCACTGCAAATGGTTGTCGGACTAACCGAAAGTACGGGTCGTGGCATAACCGTAACGGTAAGTGTAAAAGGCGTACCCTGGCAATTATTTGCCATCGGCGTTATGGTATAAGTTACGGTGCCATTGTTCAACCCATCCGTGTTAGTTAGCACATCATTAATATTACCCGAGCCGTTGGCCATATTAACGGTGGCATTGGTGGCTGTAAATGTCCAGGTAAAAGTACTTCCTGCTACGGAAGACGTTAGCGGAAAATTAACCGGATCGCCGGTACAAATAGGTTTTGTAGCATCAATACCCTTATTTTCCGGGTAGATGGTGATGATAACATCATCATAAATCTGGTCGCAAGGCGAAGGGTTGCCGGTAACTACATGTAAAGTTAAAACAACACGGCCGGAAGCAATTTCGGCATTGGTTGGCGTATAAGTTGAGGTTCGGGAATTTTGGTCTGAATACGTTCCGGCACCGCCTGTCCAATTAAAACTTTGGTAAGCACCGGTGATCGTTCCATTTAAATGCACCACCGCAGTTGGACAAATAGACTGATCCGGCCCAGCATTTACAACAGGCGAAGGCCGGAAATCTAAATGCTGCGTTTTCGAGTCTGTACCGCAGTTATTGGTTTGCGTGGCGGTAACGGTATAAGTGGTAAAATCATTAAATAAAATCTGCGGATATTTGGAATGGTTGTTCGTTCCATTCTGAAAAGAATACGTATTCGGGCTTACCGTCCAGGTATAAGTATCGGGCTGATCAGCCGTTGTTCCGGTAAAAAGCGTTTGTGTTGGGCCGGCGTTGGCATCGAAAGTAAACGGCTGACTTTTATCGCAAAAGGCTTTATCAGGCGATAAAGAAACTGTAGGTTGTGCATTTACCATAATGGTATGCGAGGTACTTACTGTGCCGCATGACAGTGTACTAATGGATAACGTTATTGTATAAACCCCGGGTGTATTAAATTTAATTTGTGGCTGAGGGCTTGAGGAAGTAGTGCTATTGATAAAAACAGGTGTAATCGCCCCACTCGGCCCTGTTATTGTCCAGTTGTAAGCACTGTTTTCTGGTACAGCATGGCAAGACTGATCGACATTAGAGTTGTTAGTAGGTGTAACGGTCTCGGTATTGCAGATGGTTGTGGCAGCTAAAGTAAAAATTGGTTGTGGCGGAGCCAAAATGCAAATTTCCTTTTCAAAATCGTCGGCACCGCAAATTGTATTGCTTTGAGATTGAAATACTAATTTCACATGATGTAAGCCCCGGGTAGTAAAAGTATAGGTAAAAGAAGCACCTAATGGCTGATCGAAAGCAATAGGGTTTCCATCAACATACCAAGTATATAAAGCGTTGTTATTTTGACAATTTGCGCTGCCAGCATCCTGGCCCGGGAATGAAGAGTTTGTAAACGTAACCGGAACATTCAAACAAGCATCATTAGGGCCATCAATTTTGTTTTCTGGCTTTAATACCACTACCGCAGACGTTGAAATAGGTTGGCCTAAGCTGCCACAAATTTTACTGCTAACCCCGGCACTAACCGTAAATTTGTGACTTGCATTACCGGAAGTACAGGATGAGCTTGTATAAGGATGAGGTAAATCTCCATTTAATTTAAGTAAATCACAGTAGGTATATTCACTATAAGTCCCATCTCCCCAGTCTACTGTATATAAATTACCACGATAGTTATTTTTGACATTATCCGGTGGAATCGAATAAACTAACACACCTTGTCCGTTTGTTATACAAACAGGGTTTGAACTGTTAGAACCAAAAATTGTACTTAACTGATTGTTGATCAATTGATATGCCCTAGTTCCTACTGTTCCATTAGAAGAAGTGGCTGTAGCAAAAATGGTATAATTATCATATGCAGCAGAAAAAGAAGCATTAGGATTAAAGTTTAGGCTACTATTGGTATTGGTTATCTCATCATGAACACTGGCGGTTAACGTTGCAGCATTTGTAGAGCTATTGGCAAAAACGTAAGCAGAACTGGTTCCGGAACAGTTACCAAAAACATCAGGGTATTGACTGTTAGGCGTAGAGTTAGCATTTGAAGTGATTTTTGCCAAAACCGGACTTCCGGCAACAATATTAATACTTTTAATATCCGATGTAGCCGGAGCATTAGAGGATGTAATGGACAGGTTATAACTCCCAGGTGCTAAACCGTTTGGGATGATCCCGTTGACAAAAGTTGCATAAAAACCTGTGTAAGAACCTATTGGCGTATCAGGCGTTCCACCCGGAACAGAGGATATATATAATTTATAAACATTGTCCGGTTTTACACAGCCGCTGCTTGTGTTAACATTAAATGGTACTGCAATGCTGGAACCAGGCGTATAAGAGCCGGCATCAACACCGCCAATAGTTAAAGTTTGTGCTTTGGTTAAGGTTGAAAAAAGCGATAAGAATGCAACAAAAAAGATTACTTTTTGCAGATTATAGTAAAATTTTATCATTCCATCCTCGGCTTAAAAAGTTCAAATAAGGTTGTACGTGTTTTGCCAAATCAAGTTATGGTGATAATTTTCCCCAATTTTAAAACCGGGCAACACAAAAATTACAGACAGATTTTAGGTCGATAAAAACAGTATAAGATTTTGATTATGAATAGATTAATCAATAGTTAAACTTCCTGTAGCAGCGTACAGGATGCAGCTTCGTTTTATTTTCCGGATTTGGCCACCGATTATAAACCCGGTCAGGAAGCTTGTATCGGCTATATATTTTTGTCCGATTTTTTTCTGCGGAGAATTGTTTTTCTGCAGAAAGGAATGCTGAAAAAACAATTTAAAAATGCTTGTAAAAAAACGGATCAACCCCAAACCTGATGCAAACTGAAGTATTTTACACAGCCCAATTTTTACCTGATAAAAGAAGCATGTGGCTTCTGCCCGGCCTTGCTGTTTTTATCGCCCAAAATTCATCGGCACAAAACACAAAAAGCTGGCTTGGGCAGGCAAAGTCGGCACACATTCGTTTCCGCAGAAAATAATAGAATTTAATTGAGCGGTTACGGCGCGGTAACAGACAGCACAATTTTGTAAACCAAAGCCATCCAAAAAAATTATTGATGCCTGCGCTGAAAAAATGCCGACAAAAATAGAACTTGCATCCAAAGGAATAACGTATTTTTAAGGCTGTTTTTCGGGAAAACGTAAATGCTGCCGATGCTAAAAAAAGTCATCAATGCGCTTGGTTTGCCCGGACCGGAACTGAACAATTTCAACCTTAAAAATGTATCGATAAAAGCAGTATCGGCAGGAGATATCGAACTGGCACAAGGCTGGAAGTCTGATCAGGTTTCGATCCAAACAAAAGATAATCCGCAATTGGGCGCAAAGAGTTCTACCATTTGAAAAATAAATTTAGCCAAATGATCAAAATCCAAACCAAAAAACTTTTCTGTATTACTTTACTGCTTGCTTCTTTTATCGGGGTAAAATCGCAAAGCACGGCTTCTTTGGAAATTAATTTTAACAAAGAAATTGCGCCGATGACGCCTGTCTGGTCGTGGTTTGGTGCCGATGAACCCAACTATGCATATATGAAAGACGGGCAAAAACTGCTTTCAGAATTAGCAAACCTCAGCAAAAACCCGGTTTATTTCAGAGCGCATAACCTGCTGACTTCCGGCGACGGAACGGCTGCTTTAAAATGGGGTTCGACCAATATTTATACCGAAGATAAAAATGGAAAACCGGTTTATGATTTCACTATTGTTGACCGGATTTTTGATTCGTACATCAAACGCGGCATCAAACCGCTGGCGCAAATCGGGTTTATGCCCGAAGCTTTGTCCACGCATCCTGAGCCTTATCGCCATTACTGGAAGCCGGGACACCCTTATAATGAGATCATTACGGGCTGGGCTTATCCGCCAAAAAGTTATGAAAAATGGGGCAATCTGGTGTATGAATGGGTGAAACACTGCGTGAAAAAATACGGGCAAAAAGAAGTAGAAAGCTGGTATTGGGAAGTTTGGAACGAACCGAACGGCGATTACTGGAAAGGCACCGTTCCCGAATTTTATAAGCTTTACGATTACGCGGCCGATGGTTTAAAACGCGCTTTGCCAACGGCAAAAATCGGTGGCTGCAACGTAGCCGGAACGGGCGGCGCAGGCGGAACAAAGTTTTTACGCGGATTTTTGCAGCATTGCATTTCGGATACCAACTATGTTACGGGTAAAATCGGTTCGCCCTTGGATGCGGTTTTATTTCATGCCAAAGGATCGCCCAAACTGATAAACAGCGTGGTGCGGATGAATATGGGCACGCAGCTGCGCGATATTGAAGCTGGTTTTAAGATTGTAAAATCATATCCGCAGACACAAAACCTGCCTGTAATTATCGGCGAATCAGACCCGGAAGGCTGTGCGGCCTGCGGGATGCAAACCAACCCGGAAAACGCTTACCGCAACGGAACAATGTTTTCAAGTTACACCGCTGCTTCTTTTGCACGGGAATATTTGTTGGCCGATCAGTACCAGGTGAATTTTAAAGGCGCGGTTTCCTGGTCGTTTGAGTTTGAAAACCAGCCCTGGTTTTATGGCTTCCGCGACCTGGCAACCAATGGCGTGGACAAACCGGTTTTAAACGTTTTCCGGATGTTTGGCATGATGGGCGGAACGCGTGTTGAAGTTAGCGGTACCAATTTTTACCCGCTAAAAACAGTACGCGATTCGAGTATCCGGAACGGAACGGATATTGGCGGACTGGCTTCTAAAGATAAAAATACAGCCGCTGTAATGGTTTGGAATTATCATGATGATGATTTGCAGGAAGCAGCCACACCAATCCGCATCAACCTGAATAATTTGCCTGTAAAAACAGTAAAAGTTACCCGGTTCCTGATCGACCAAAATCATAGTAATTCTTATGAAGTTTGGAAGAAAATGGGTTCTCCGCAGCAGCCAACACTGGTACAAATTGCAGAGCTGGAAAAAGCCGGAATGCTGCAAAAGGATGGAAATCCTAAAACAATGGAAGTTAACAATGGGAAAATTTCGGTGGATTTGGATTTGCCGCGACAAGCCGTAGCGCTACTCAAACTGGAATGGAAGTAAAAAAAGATGCGGTAAAAGAAGCATCAGCTTAACTAATATTCGAGCTAAAAATAACAAGGCTGATTTTTATAGAAATAATAGTTATACATTTTTTGTAATACTTTTTTTGTAACTATATTTGTATATGACGATCAGGTTTAGCGACAGTTATTTAGAAAGTTTAGCTAAAGATGAAAATATAAAAGGCAAGCCTAAGTTTGATAAAAACGTAATTATAAAGTTTAAAAAAACTTTAAAGATATTACAAAGAATGCCCGATACAAAGAGTTTGCATTTCTTGAACAGTTTAAATTTTGAAGCATTAAAAGGCAAACTTAGAGGAAAATATTCGGTAAGGGTTAATTATCATTACCGGCTCATTTTTTTGATTGAGCAGAATGAGGTTACCGTATCAGAAATAATTGTTATAGAAGATTTGAACAATCACTATCAGTAATATGTACAACGACAAAATATTTGATAAAGAAGGCAATGAAATCGTTTTAGATATTGAATTGCACCCAGGTGAAATTTTGAAAGATGAATTAGCAGCCAGAAAAATAGCAAAATCTGCGTTTGCCATGAAAATTGGCATGTATCCGGGCCATTTTGGGGATATTGTAAAAAGTAAGCGTAATATCACTGCTAATATTGCTTTAAAATTGGAAGCAGAATTAGGCATCACAGCCGAATTTTGGATGGCTTTACAAACTGATTACGATTTATACATTGAGCGTAATAAACTCAAGCATTCGGCTTAATCTTTTTTTCATACATTTTAAGCAAAGGCGGAAAGATAGGCGTTTGAAAGAACCTTTATCCTTTCCACCCTCTGCCTTTTTTCCTATCTTTAATAATGGAATTTGGAAAAGTACAGCCGCACGAAATATCTTTAATTGATTTTAGTTTGCCTCCGGATCCGGCCTTCACAATAGAAACTTTAAAAAATAATCCAACTCAGCAAAAATTAAAAGTCCATGTGGGTTGCGTTACCTGGGGAACAAAAGATTGGGTAGGCGAAATTTATCCCGAAGGCACAAAAGACAGCAAGTTTTGGGAAGCTTATGCGCGGCAGTTTAGTTTGATGGAATTGAATGCTACATTTTATCAGCTTTATCCGGCAGAAACGCTAAGCAAATGGAAGGAAAGGGTAGCTGCAAACCCCGATTTTTTATTTTGTCCGAAGTTTCCGAGGCAGATCAGTCATGCACAATCTTTGTACGGCGCGCAGGAATTAACAACTATTTTTTACGAGAACATGCTGGCTTTTGGGGAGAAACTGGGCCCGCTTTTTTTGCAGTTGAGCGATTATTTCGGACCGGAACGTTTTGCCGAACTGGAAACATATTTGAAGCAACTGCCGCAGGACGTTCCGGTTTTTGTAGAGTTGCGGCACGAACGCTGGTTTTCGGATGCACAAATACAGGAAAAAGTTTTTTCTATGCTGCGGAATTTGAATATCGGCGCAGTGGTTTCGGATGTGGCCGGAAGGCGCGATGCGGCGCACATGCACTTGCCTACGCCTTGTGCTTTTATTCGTTTTGTGGGGAATTCTTTGCATCCTAATATTAATTATCAGCGTGCAGATGCCTGGCTGAAACGGATTAAAAGCTGGCAGCAGCAAGGTTTACAATCTTTGTTTCTGTTTGTGCATTTGCAGCAAACGGTGGCTGAGGCTAAGCTGGCGGACTATTTCATCAGCAAGCTTAACCTGGAATTGGGCTTGGAGTTGAAAAGGCCGCATTTTATTGTAAAACCTTTATCGTTATTTTGACCAAATTATAAACCAATTTTTTTGTTTTTTATAAGTTGAAGCACCAATTTTATCCTGATAAAAGAAGCATACAAAAAATTATGGACACACAATCATTCAAACAAAACCTGGCCCAACTGCTCCAAAAAAGCAATGCCCATGCAGATTTGGCAACAGCTTTGAAAGGGTTAGACACCAAAAGCCGGAGCATCAAACTGCCGCATTTGCCTTACACCATCTGGCAATTGGTAGAACATTTGCGCATTACACAACAAGATATTCTGGATTTTTCGGAAAATAATAATTATAAACCGCTGGATTGGCCGAAAGCATACTGGCCGGAAGAAACCGCACCCGCAAACGAGCAGGAATGGGAAAATACGCTGGCAGAAATCAATAAAAGCCTTGCCGCTTTTACAAACTTAATTACCGATGAAAAGAATGATCTTTTAAAGACTTTTGCGCATGGCGAAGGGCAAAATTTGTTTCGCGAGGCAATTTTGATCATCGATCATTTGAGTTACCATACCGGCCAGATTGTGTTGGTCCGTCGGTTGCTGGATAACTGGGAAAGCTGATGGGGAATCAGATTTCATCCCTGATTACTATTTTAAGATACAAGTTGAATAAAATTGGCCTCACCTAAATCCTCTCCAAGGGGGGAGGACTTCAAAACTATATCGGTTATAACTCCCTCTCCTTTGAAAAGGGTTGGGGTGAGGCTAAAGAGGGCCGGGTGAGGATTTAACAAAAAGAGCAATGCCCTTTACAACATTGCTCTTTTTATACCTATTATTCTTATAAAACTAATACTTTTAAAAATCAGTTTATCGCTTAATCATCAGTTTTCTTACTGTCCGGATATTCTCCGCCTTCTTCTATTTCCGGCGGATTTGAAATTTCTTCACTCGGCTGGTTCAAAGCAGAATTTCCTAAACCCAAACTGTGGTGTTCGCTGTCGCTGGCATCTCTGTTGTTCTTTTGTTCCAATTCGGAAGTCCCGAAATTTTGTCCGCCCATTGGCTCGCCTTCCATTCCTTTTGCACCTGCTTCATGAACCGTTTTTTCATTACCAATCCAGGTTTTGGTCAGTTCGCTTTCTGTCGGGTCATCGCTGTTGGCATTAAAACCATCTTCATCAGCCAAATTATCTTCTCCAACAGTATCGTCAAAATCTTCGTCATCATCAGCATCAAAACTACTGCTTTCGTCTGCTTCTCGGGGCAAATCATTGGTTGGAGACATAGTTGTGGTACCATGATCACCATGTTCAATATCATCGTTTTTGGCTACATCGGCTTCCGTGGTAGGTTTATTGCTGTAAGTCCCGCCGTCCCAAACTACTTTATTTTGATTGGATGTTGTATGCAGATCATCGTTTTGATCTAAAATACCGTTTTCATATTGGCTCATAAAAACACGTTTAAGGTTGTGTTTGATAAGAACGCATCAAGCCAAAACTTGTTTCTGAAAAATGTACGATAAAAGAAGCATTCTGCAAAAATGTTGAAACCGGTTATTGATAGATTTTCATTGCCGTGCGCTCCACAAAACCCTTCGGCAGCAGCCAGCTCACCAATGCGCCCAGCTTGTTTATGGTGCCGGCAATTACTTCCGCTTGGCCGCGCAACATGGCTTTAACGGCAATTTTCGCGACTGCTTCCGGTGTCATGTTCACTTGGTTGGCCGCTTTTAGCCCTTTTGGGCCAAGCTGGGCGCGCAGCACAAAATCAGTATCCGTAGCACCGGGAGAAATGCAGGTAACCGAAACATTTTTATTTTTCAATTCCTGATGCAAACCACGGCTAAAACTAAGCAAAAAGGCTTTTGTAGCCGCATACAAAGCCAAACCCGGAACCGATTGGTAAGCCGCCGAGCTGGCCGTATTCAGGATATAAGCTTTGGGCTGCAATAAAAGCTGCGGTAAAAACAGTTGCGTCAATGCAACCGGGACCATCATGTTCAGCTGCAGCATGTTCAGGTTTTCTTCGAGGGTGTACTTGTCAAACTTTCCGCTTAAACCGTAGCCGGCATTGTTTACTAAAATGTTTATGCTGAAATTTTCTTTCCGGCACCAGTCAAAAACCTGTTGTGCTGCGTTTTCTGCAGATAAATCCAGGGCAAGATATGCTGTTTTTATGCCATATTTTTTGCCGAGTCCATCAGCCAAAGCCTGCAAATTTTCGGCAGAGCGGGCAACCAGCAGCACATCTGTTTTGCGCGAAGCCAATTCTGTTGCGATAGCTTTGCCAATACCTTTGCTGGCACCGGTGATTAATGCGTAAGCCATTTTGTATAAAATTAAAAAATGGCTGGTTTAAGGCCAGCCATGCGTATAAAAATCAAAAATTAAAACTTCACTTTAGAAATAAAATGATGGTAAAAAGGCGTTTTGCTGTGCTCGTGTTTGAGGATAGATTTGCCGGTAATAATTGGGATATACATCACGCGCCGCTTGCTCTTTAAACCGGTATAAGGCGATTGCTGTACGCGGTGCCAAAGCCTGCCATCATGGATAGTTAAGTCGCCGGCCTGGATGTCCAAACCTGTTTCGCGCGGGTCTTCCTTGTTGTCAACAAAATATTTTTTGGCAAACAGCAGTTTCAAAATCCCCTGTTTGTGCGTGCCGGTCAGGAAACGCAGGCCGCCGTTTGCTGCCGGGCAATCATCCAAATGGATACCTACATTTAGCATAGGCATAATTTTTTGCCCCAAAAATATGTCCCGCGGACTATCCGTATGCCAGCCCATTTGCGAAAAACTGCTATCGGGCGTTCTGATATATTGGTTGATTACCAGTCCGTCTTTTTCATTTTCGCCGATGCGGCCTTCGTAGGGTGCAACCAGTTCCGGCAAAGCCTGGAAACGCGGGTCCTGCAAAAACTCATGCAAAACGTGGTTGTGCATAGAGGAAAAGCAAAGGCGCTGGATAATTTTATTGCCGTTTTCGTCTTTTCCAAATTTCAGTGGCGTACCGTTCACTTTCTCACGTCCTTCTGCAATCCAGGTTTGCTGTAAAGTATTTATCTCTTTTAAAAGATCTTCAACAGTGCTTTTTGTGATAAAATTTTTGAAAACGATTACACCATTCTTGTCAAAAAAACTCAGCTGCTCAGGCGTTAATTTTTCTCCAAGCGTGAAATCCGGACATACAAGTTTGATCATTTCGTTCGTGTTAGATAAGCTTTTAAAACGCCAAATAAATTTTTGGCAAAAAATCGGACTTACAAAAATAGTTTATTTTAAAAGCTTCAAATCTAATTAAAATTGATTTACTGTATTAAATCTGCGTTTCCGTACTGTTATTTTTACATTCATCTTTGAAATGGTTTCAGCAAAAACAACTTTAATAAGCAGCAATTTTTTTGGACAGCATATAAAGTAAATAAGTGAAAAACGGTGCCGCCACCACATCTATTGTGTAATGCGCGTGCTGCACCAATAATAATATAGCGATGGCAAAGGTTGAAAACAGGGCAAAAGCTTTATCATACTTATTTTTCAGGCATAAAAAAATAAGGAACATGGTAGCCGTATGGCCGGAATAAAATAAATCTTTGGTAATCAAGTGGTTGCCATAAAAAATATTGATGATTGGATCGTGCAGGCTGATCAATCCTTTTGGCAAATTAAGCGGCACCAAACTGATGCTGATGATGCGGGAAACGGCCAGCAGCAGGTATGTCCAGCCGAAAACAATCAGAAAGCGGGGTTCCTGCACGGCGCGACACAAAGCCAGGATCACCACACTCCATAAGATACAGAAAACCGGGATTGAAACATCATATTGCGGCATAAAATTGAGCAGCCAGTCATTCAGTTCGATGCCGTTTCTTTGCTGGATATGGGCGAAAAAAAACGGATTGATCAGCACCACCAGCAATAAGGTGAACAATACAGTGAAAAGCCGTTTTCTAAAAGCCGACAGTTTCCATTCTGCCGTCCATTTTTGTTTGTATGAGGCAGCCGTTAAATCCAGGTGATCAATTTCCATTCAGGCCGTAAACTTACATTGTTTTTTTGCAGCAGTGCAAGTTTTAATTTTTAGTTGAAGTGCGTTTACGCAGATTTGTTAAAACATGTTTTAAGGTTTGTGTTGATGCTGTTTTTATCAGGTATTTTTAAAGCCTCACCCTAAATCCCTCTCCAAAAGAGAGGGACTTGAAGAACTTGTGCAGCTACTCCCTCTCCTTTGGAGAGGGCTGGGGTGAGGGCTTTTTACTCCAATTCAAACCGGTCAGCATCTTCCAAAAAAGGAAAATAGCGGCGGTTTTTAATCAATTCTTCTGCGGAAACAGAAAACGTGTACACATCTTCCTCATCGCGCTTGTAATAAACCACTTTGCCGTTTGGGTCGATGCAGGAAGAATCCCCGGAATGATAAACTTCGTTGCCATCATAGCCCACACGGTTTACAGCAATCACATATGCCTGGTTTTCTACTGCCCGTGCCGGAATTAATGTCCGCCAGTGCAAGGCGCGTTTTTCGGGCCAGTTGGCTACGATAATCAACAAATCATAAATGGCATCCAGGTTTCTCATCCACACCGGGAAACGCAGGTCATAACAAATCATCGGGCAAATTTTCCAGCCTTTTAACTCTACAATCAGGCGTTCCGTTCCGGCCGTAAAAGTTTCATGTTCTTTGCCCATGGCAAATAAATGCCGCTTGTCATATTGCGAAAAAGTGCCGTCGGGCAGCATCCATATCAGCCGGTTGTAGTAGTTGCCGTTCTCTTTAATCATCAAACTGCCCGTTACCACACATTTATATTTTTGGGCGATCTGCAGCATCCAAACCATTGTTTTACCGTTCATTTCTTCGGCCAGCGAAGTATTCATGGTAAAACCGGTGTTAAACATTTCCGGTAAAATAATCAGTTCCGTGTTTTCGCGGATGCCCGACGATAGGCGCAACGCAATGTTTTTCAGGTTTTGATCAATGTTCTCCCAAAATAAATATCCCTGGAAGGTGGTTACTTTTAAATTTTCCATAATGGTTTATAAATGAGGCAGGCTGATAAATAATAAGGATCACACTTTTAATAATTGTTCAACGGCTTTTTCCAGGGTTTCTTGTTTTTTGGCGAAACAGAAGCGCAAGATACCAAAGTCGGTTTTTTTAGAATAAAAAGCAGAATTGGGCACGGCCGCTACGCCAACTTCAGCGATCAGCCTTTTGGCAAAAAACAAATCGTTCTCTTCGGAAATGTGACTATAATTAACAGATTGAAAATAAGAACCGGCGCAGGGCAGCAATTTCAGGCGCGAACTTTCCAGTCCGGCGCGGAAAAAATCCCGTTTCTGCTGATAAAAACCGGCCAGCCCGAGGTATGCTTCTTTTACCGGCATAAAATCAGCAAGCGCATATTGCACCGGCGTATTCACCGAAAAAACATTGAACTGGTGTACCTTCCTAAACTCTGTCATCAGCCACGCCGGAGCCATGCAATAACCTACCTTCCAACCGGTTACATGATAAAGCTTGCCAAAAGAAGCACAGATCAGGCTGCGTTCGGCCAGCTCCGGATAGCGCGCCATGCTGCGGTGCTGCTGCCCGTCAAAAATAATATGCTCATAAACTTCATCACTCAAAATCAAAATATCCGTGTTGTGCGTCAGCGTGATCAACTCCTTAATATCAGCCTCCTGCAAAACCGTACCGGTTGGGTTGTGCGGCGAATTGAGGATGATCATTTTGGTCCGGGAAGAGATCAGCCGCCGCACCATATTCCAGTTGATGCGGTAATCCGGCGGTTCCAGTTCCATCCGTTTTACCACGCCGCCCATCAGCTGCACGGCCGGGGCATAGCAATCATAAGCCGGTTCAAAAATGATCACTTCATCATTTGGGTGGATGGTGGCGCAAATAGCAGTAAAAATAGCCTGTGTGCCGCCGGCCGTAATGGTTATTTCGTTTTCCGGGTGATAAATGTGCCCGTAAAGCGATTCGGTTTTGGCACAAATGGCTTCCCGCAAAGCTAAAACGCCGGCCATTGGCGCATATTGGTTATGGCCTTGCTGCATGGCCTGGCTTACTAATTTCACCAGTTCGGGCGGACAATCAAAATCAGGAAAGCCCTGCGACAAATTGATGGCCCCGGCTTGCTGGGCCAGCGACGACATGACAGAAAAAATAGTGGTTCCCGTTTGCGGGAGTTTGGATTGAAAAGAGATCATCGATGCTAAAATAATTATTATTTCAGTGTTGCCGCAACAATAAAAGGGTAAGTTTTGCCACTAATAAAATCAGACGGGGTTTTTTTGTTTGTACCGCTTTGTAAATCAGTGAAATCACTCCTGGGAAAATTTTGTTTTTTTTGGGGAGAAGAATGCTTTCTCTATTTATATCCGATAAAAAATAAAACTTAGAGCCTGTTTAAATTTCTATCACATCCTTCCTCAAACCCGGGATCAATAATTACTTGCTTCTTTTATGCCATAAATTTGGGCATCGTATATTTTTTGTTTTTGGCTAAAGCCGGTTGCCTGTCAACTTTATTCACGGCCTGAAGGCCGTGGCAACCGAAGTTTAACGGATAACCCCGTTTGTTGCCGGCAGATAAAAAGTTTATAAAACAAGGGGCTAAATTGCCACGGCCTTCAGGCCGTGGATGGTAAGTAATCCAGATATGGCTTTAGCCAAAATAACCAAGAAAAAATTTAAACAGGCTCTTAATGTCCTTTTTTAATTCATGTCAGAAAAAATATAATGCTTCTTTTAGCACTATAAATTTGGTGCTGGTATCATTATCTGAAAACATAATGTTTTTTATGCGATAAAAGAAGCATGGAAAATAGGCGGTATAAAATTGAACAGGCCATAAGTAAAAGCAAACGGACCTTTCACTGTTACCAATCTTCTAAAAGCTTTTTGCCGCTTTCATATTTTGATTACAGGATGTCAATGTAAATTACAAGTAAACCTTATAACATTATACTGTGATTTAAAACACTTCATCATATTAATCCTAAGAATTAAAGGTAGCATAAGTTAACTATTTGGAAAACATCTCTTAAACCTCCCGTAACATGGCCCGGATAGCTTTGCAAAATTATCAACCTAAGGTAAAGCAATGGACAAAAATTTTACGCTCAACATTAAAAGTATTGTACTGCTGTCGGTCATCCTGTTTTTAACAGGTTTGAACGTCTTCGCGCAAACCCAAAAAATAAAAGGCAAACTTTCAGACAATCAGGGTTTACCACTGCCGGGGGCAAGTGTTTCCATAAAGGGGACAGGTGTTTTTACAAGCACAGATAAAAATGGTTTTTACCAGATCACAAGCCCTAAACCGCTTACCCAGAACGATTACCTGGTTTTTACTTATATCGGCTACACGACAGCAGAAGTAAAGTATAAAGGCGGATCAGAAGTTAATGCAAGGCTTGTAGAAAACCAGAAATCACTGAACGAAGTTGTCGTGACGGCTTTAGGCATCAAGCGCGAAGAAAAGTCATTGGGCTTTGCCACACAAACCCTTAAAGAAGGCGCGGTAGAGGATGCTAAAACGAACAATTGGGTAAATTCACTTTCAGGGAAAGTGGCGGGTTTAAACATACAGGGAACCGGTTCAGGGCCTGTAGGGTCTTCAAGGATTACCCTGCGGGGAGAAAATTCATTAAACCTGGACAATAACCAGGCACTGATCGTACTGGATGGCGTGCCGATAAACAACAAAATCACAGGTACAGGTTTTAAAGCCCATTTAGCTACAGATAGCCCGGTTGATTTTGGTTCTGATATTTCAGACATCAACCCGGATGATATCGCCAGTATTACCGTGTTGAAAGGCCCTGGCGCCACTGCGCTTTATGGCAGCAGGGCGGCGGGGGGAGCTTTGATCATCACCACAAAAACGGGTGCAAGAAAGGATAACGGATTGGGGATTACCTATAACCTGAACCTAAGCATTGACCAGGTAAACCGCTGGCCCGACTACCAGTATGAATATGGCGAAGGCAGGACAAGTGCGTATTATTCTTACGGAGACAGCCCTGACGGGATCAATACCAGTACCAGTGCATCAGCAGGCAGGGCCTGGGGGCCAAAATTTAACGGGCAGTCTTACTTTCAATACGATCCGAACACACCAGACAATAAAGCAACAGTACGCACGCCATGGGTAGCGAAGCCCGACTATATAAAAGGTTTTTTTCAAACCGGTTCTACGGTCACCAACAACCTGTCTATAGAAGGCGGAACGGACAATAGCTCGGCCAGGTTATCTGTCTCCCACTTAGCCAACACCTGGATCATTCCCAATACAGGCTTTCAGCGTACATCGGCTGCCTTATCTGTCAACCAAAAGGTAACTGATAAATTAAGGATCAGCGGAAAAGCTAATTACACCAACAAGAGCAGTGACAACTTGCCTTCGGCGGGGTATAACAATCAAACCCTGATGTATTTTTTAGCTATCGGAACTGCGCCTAATATTGATCATAACTGGTTTAAACCTTACTGGCGGCCCGGGCTTACGGGCATACAGCAAAAAAGCCCGTTCAACCCTGGTCCTGACAACCCTTACATTGATATTTATGAGGATTTGAACAAGATCAGCAAGAACGGCTTTATCGGAACTGTTTCTGCTAATTATGGGTTCAGTAAAAAGCTGGAGCTGATGCTGCGGACCAGTTTGGATATGTCCAACGAGTTTCGTTCTGAGCAACGCCCTTACAGCATCACCAAATACCCCAAGGGAAGTTACCGGGAACAAAATGTATTCAGTTTTGAAGCAAACAATGATGTTTTGTTGACTTATAAGGATAAAATTGGCAGCAAATGGAATTATACCATAAATGCCGGTGCCAATGCCCGGATCCAAACCTATAATTTCAACGGCGTTTATGCCGATCAATTAGCTCAGCCGGGCGTGTACGAGTTGTCCAATAGTCTTGACCCTGCAGTAGCCGATCCACTAAGGACAAAAAGAGCTGTCAACAGTGTTTATGCTGCCACACAATTGGCATATAAGGATGAAATATTTATTGATTTAACCGGACGTAATGACTGGAGCAGCACCCTGCCATATAAAAACAACTCCTTCTTTTACCCGTCTGTAAGTACAAGCTTTTCCCTGGGTGATATATTCAGCCTGCCAAAACAAATTTCTTTTGCAAAGGTGCGTTTGTCATTTGCCCAGGTTGGCAATGATACCGGCCCTTATCAAACATCCAAATATTATGATAAAATTTACAGTAATACTTTTACGTCCTCAGCCGTACTTTTTAACCCAAACCTTAAGCCTGAAATTACAGCGAGTTATGAAGCGGGGTTAGATTTAAGATTGTTTAACAATAGGTTATCAACAGATATAGCAGTTTACCGTAACAACAGCCGTAACCAGATACTGGCCATCCCGCTTGATCCGACATCCGGCTACTCCAATGCTTTGGTAAATGCCGGGTTGATCGAAAGTAATGGTGTAGAAGTTCAATTAAAAGGCACACCAATTTCTAAAGCAAAATTTAGATGGAACACCACGCTGAACTGGAGCAGGAACAGAAGTTATGTTAAGGAGCTTACCAACGGTTTAACCAGTCAGGTGATTTACAGCCACGACGGCAATGTAAACATTGAAGCCAGGGTTGGCGGCAGGATGGGCGACCTTTACGGCAGAGGGTTTCAGCGCTCGCCTGACGGAAAGGTTATTTATAATTCTACCGGGCTTCCCGCTACTTTGAATCCGGTTACTAAGGTTTGGGGCAATGCTTTCCCCGATTGGAAAGCCGGGCTGCTAAATGAATTTACGATCAAAACGGTCCGGTTTAGTTTTCTGCTGGATTACCAGCATGGCGGCAGTTTGTTTTCTCAAACCAATCACAAATTGAACACCCTGGGCAAAACAAAAGTTACGCTGCCCGGCCGCGACAATGGTATTGTAGGAGATGGTGTAGTGCTTGGCACCGATGGGGTTTACAGGCCGAATACCGTCAATGTCTCTGCCAGTTCTTACTATGATAACTACTACGCGATAAACAACGCGGAAACCAATGTTTTTGATGCTACCTATTTAAAATTAAGAGAGGCACGTGTAGAATTTAATTTACCGGTAAAGCTGCTTGCCAGGGCAGGGTTTAAACAAACCAGCATCGCAATTTATGGCCGTGATCTGTTTAACATCACTAAATTTCCGGGCTTTGATCCCGAAGGCGGGAACCTGAACAGCGGAACGTTGACACCGGGCGTGGAATTGGCGCAATTCCCTTCTGCACGCACCTTAGGCCTTAACCTCACTTTCAAATTATAATCATACCTGCGATATGAAAAAAATATATTTATTGATCATCCTGTTAAGCTGCTTATCCTTTTCGTGCACCAAGAATTTTGAGCAGATCAACACCGATCCAAACCGCCCTAAAGAGGTAAACCCGGGCATCGTGCTCGGGCAAATGCAATACCGGATTGTTAGCAGCAGTATCAGTGCTGCAAGAGGTTTTACCCACGAACTGATGCAGGTGGACGCACCGCGCAGCAGCACCAGGGATGGTGTCCACCGGTATGTTATTATTCCCGGAACCGGCGTATGGACCAGTTTTTATACTTACCTGGCCGATATAGATGTGATCATTTCCGGTGCCGACAAGCTAAACGAAAAGAACTATAAAGCCATCGGTTTGGTGTATAAATGCTGGGCGTATTCCATTTTAACAGATGTTTACGGTGATATTCCTTATTCTGAAGCAACCAAAGCCGCAGAGGGAAACTTTCAGCCAAAATTTGATGCCCAAAAAGATATTTACACACAAATCCTAAAAGATTTAACTATAGCTAATGATTTGTTTGATGACAGCAAAGCGCTTACTTACGGCGGTGATTATGTTTATCCTTCAAATACTTTAACCGGAGGAAAGAACATTGGCATACAACGCTGGAAGAAGTTCTGCAACACGCTAAAGCTGAGGTTGCTTTTGCGCTTGTCCAAACATGCTTCCGAGCTTAACGTGAACGACCAGATCAATGCGATCCTGGCAGATCCGGTTAAATATCCTGTATTTGCTTCTAATGCCGATGAAGGGATCTACAAATTTACCAACGTCTATCCCTATTTTAATCCTTATTTCACGGCCAGGCAATTGGATTGGAGGGACGGAATTTACTTTACGAAATTCTTTATTGATAAGCTAAATTCCTGGAATGACCCGCGGCGTACGGTTTGGGCTTTAACCGTGCCGGTAAACGGGCAAAATGTTTATCAGGGCATAGAAAGTGGTTATCCAACTACAACTGAATACGTGGTGGGCAAAAACTCCAGTTACACGGATGCACTTAAAACCTCATCAACAATTGGTGTTATGATCACTTATGCGGAAGAAGAATTCATCAAAGCAGAGCTTGCTTTAAAAGGGTTTAACACGGGCAAAGCCGCCAAAACCCATTATGAAAACGGAATAACAGCATCCATGACGCAATGGGGCGTTGCTTTACCGGCAGGATATTTACAGCAGGCAGGCGTAAGCTATAATGAATCGGCAAGTGCAGATGCCCGGCTGCAGCAAATCATGGGTCAAAAATATTATGCTTATTTCTTTAACGATTATCAGGCTTGGTTTGAAAAAAGACGGACCGGCTACCCGGTGCTGCCAAGAGGTTCGGGCATATTGGCAGAAAACCAGTTCCCCAACCGTATCCCTTATCCAACTTATTTGCAATCTTTAAACCCGGCAAACCTGGCTGCTGCCGTAGCTGCAATGGGCGGCGACAACAGTAATGTTAAAGTTTGGTGGGATAAATAAAATAAAGGTATGTTCAAATGATGGGCATATCTTTTTAATGCTTCTTTTACCCTATAAAAACTTCATGGTTTTGTTTTTTTTAAGATAACAGATTTGTTTAAACTTATGTCGGGAATGGTTAAACCGATAGGCGGATTTTCCGGATTAAACAGTTTTTGAAGAGCCGTAGGCTCGGCACATATTGTAAAAATGGGTTTCAACCCGTTTAATTAATAAAGTTTAAACAAATCAACAATACAAACACCAATTTTATAGTGCTAAAAGAAGCATGTAATTTTTTTTAACAGAAGCCAATTCAAAAAGATCATTCAAAAACGATGTCAGAAAAATTAAAAGTAATGCTTTGTGCGCTTGCTGTACTCTTCATCACCAACGAAGCAAACGCACAAAACCAAAACAAGCCGAAAGAATTAAAAACACTGATCGTTTTTTTTGATGGTTTAAGGCCGGATTATATTACGCCCGAAGCTATGCCCAACCTCTATGCTTTTTCTAAAAGAGGAGCTTATGGCAAACAGCACCACAGCGTGTTTCCAACGGTAACGCGTGTCAATTCATCGGCCTACTCAACGGGTAGTTATCCTGCCAAAACCGGCTTAATGGGCAACACGGTCTATTTCCCGGAAGTAGATAAAACAAAAGGCCTCAATACCGGTGATGCGGAAGATCTGAACCGCATCAACAAGGCTACCAACGGAAAACTGCTTACTGCCGTATCGCTTGGTGAGGTGTTGCAGGCAGCGGGCAAACGCATGATGGTGTTTAGCTCAGGTTCTACCGGGCAGGCACTTTTGCAAAACCATACCGTTAGCGGCGGTGCAATTGTCAATCCGTCCATGATCCTGCCCGAATCTTTTAAAGATACGGTAGTGAAGGCTATCGGCCCGATACCAAAACATGAAAAACCGAATACGCCGCAGCACAAGTGGGTAGCCGATGCATTGATTAAATTTGGCCTGGCTGCCAACGGTCCTGCTGTAAGTGCTATTTGGTTTTCGGACCCTGACGGCACTGCGCATAGCGATGGCATAGGCTCGGCATCTGCGATGGAATCTATTAAGTCTGTAGATCACGAATTTGGCAGGGTCCTGGATTCCATGAAAAGGAAAAACCTGGAGCAAACTTATAATATCATTATTTCTACCGATCATGGCTTTGTAACACACGCGGGCAAGCAAAATGTATTAGGTTTTTTAATTGAAAAAGGCTTTAAAAAAGATAAATTATCGGAAGATGTGATCGTGGCAGAAGGCGCGGTTTATGTGAAAGGACATGATCCGGAAACGATCAAAAAAATTGTTGCTGCTTTACAAGAACAGGAATTTATAGGTGCTATCTTCACAAAAGGTGCCAAAACCGGCGATTTAAAAGGCTGGGTTGAGGGAACACTTTCTTTTGAGGCCATCCATTGGGACCACCCGACGCGCTCTGCGGATATTTTAGTGGACAACAATTGGGACAACCGTAAAAACCAGTTCGGTTATCAAGGCACCAGCTTTTCGGGCGGCGTTGCAGGGCATGGCGGCTTTAGTCCTTACGAAGTACATATCGCCTTGATCGCATCAGGCCCAAGCTTTAAAAAAAGTTTTGAAAGTGAACTGCCTACTTCCAACGTGGATATTACGCCTACCATATTGCACCTGCAAAACATTACCATACCAAAGGAAATGGATGGAAGGGTTGTGTATGAACTTTTAACCGAAAAAACGCCGTCAACAGCTCCGTTAAAAGCCAAAGTAGAAACAGTCCAAACGGAGGTTAGCAAGACTTGGGGAAAATATAAGCTGATGCTTCAACGCTCTCTGTTAGGAAAATACATTTATACCGATTTTACAAAGACAACAAGGGTTATGACCAATGCAAAGAAATGAAGCTGTTCAGGATTTATTGATGTAAGATCAGCATGCTTCTTTTACCACACAAAAATGGGTATCCCATCAGCTATAAACTGTCAGCTACAAACAATTTAGATATAGAAAAGCTGACTGATTTTTATGTGATAAAAGAAGCATAGAAAATAAATCGAACAAAATTTAAACAGGCTCTAACAACTCTGATTGTAATCTATACCCACAGAGGTGATACGGGAATATTTATTTATAACTTACTAAACTGTGTACATCAATTCATAATATTCCCGGGCCAACCTGGTAGATTCAAAAGAAGGATTTATATCTCCCGCTGCTTTTTTAAGGATGCCTGACCATTTGGCAGGGTCATCATAATAAGTAGGCAATACCGTACTTTCAAGTATATCCATTAAATGAACGTTTTCTAAATTGTCCTTTTCCACATCAGAAAGCGGTTGGTCTGCTGGTTGTATTACAAAGCAGTTTTCACCGTCTTTTGCAAATTCCGGCACCCAGCCGTCCGGTACCGAGAGGTTGATTGAACCGTTCATGGCAGCCGTCATCCCGCTGGTTCCCGAGGCTTCGTGATACATCCGCGGCGTGTTGAGCCATACATCTGACCCTTTTTTTAAAGCGGCAGATAACTCCAGCTCATATCCGGTAAGTACGGCGCAATTGGCAAAGGGTTTTGCCCTGGTGATGATCTGGTTAAACATGTCAATACCAGAATTGTCTTCGGGATAAGGTTTTCCGGCCCAAATAATCTGGACAGGATATTGCATGTTGTTCACCAGCTTATTAAACCTCGCCCAGTCATACATAATCAGGTCTGCACGTTTATAAACGGCATACCGCCTTGCCCATACAATCGTTAGTATATCTTTGTTAAATAACTTTCCGCACTGGTCTGCCACAATTTTAAAAAGCTGCTTTTTAAGTTCTTTCTTTCGGATTACAATAGCTGAATCATTATTTTCACTGATTGCTTTGCCCATAACAGCGTCCGTCCAGTAAGTTTTATTTTGTGCATTGGTAACCGAAGTAATTTCGCAAATGCCATTATTGCTGCCCCACATCTTTCGGGCTATTTCTCCGTGTAACTTAGAAACACCATTGGCCTTACGGGAAAATTTGAGTGCAGCCAGCGTATAATTAAAGTTATAGCCGTCTATGCCTAAAAGGGATTTCACCTCATGCTCCTGAAGATGGTAGAAGAAAGACATTTCCTGAAGTAAACTGTAGCTGTGTTCTTCATTGCCTGCCATCTCCGGGGTATGGGTGGTAAAGACAACACGCTTTTTAACCTCTTCTAAACTTTTCAATTTAGCGTACAGGTAAAAATTTAGCGCTACCGCATGTCCCTCGTTCATGTGATAAACGTTTGGGGTAAGGTTCAGGTTATCCAGCAGCATTGCACCGCCTATTCCTAAAATGATACTTTGTGCGATACGTGTTGCCTCATTGGCATCATACAAATGGTGCGTAATTGAACGCGAGAGGTCATCGTTTTCCGGTATGTCCGTACTTAATAAAAAAAGAGGGGCCGACCCAAAAGTTTCAGGTTTCAGCAGCCAGGCTTTTACGTGCACCGGCGAATCATGAACGGGCACGGTAAAAACAAGGCCGGTATCTTGCAAAAAAGAATATTCTTTTTCGATAAAATCAGGTTTCATTAAAGCATTGACATCTCTTACCTGGTCATAGTAACCGTATTTCCATAATATCCCGATGCCCATCAGGTCCTGCTTCAATTCGTAAGCGCTCCTTAAATGAGAGCCGGCAAGAAAGCCTAAACCCCCGCTATAAATTTTTAACGATTGGTCAATAGCAAACTCCATGGAGAAGTAGGCGGCCAACAATGAATATTTAGGATCAGGTTCGTATCCAAAGACTTCTTTTTTAGTAATCATATCAGTCAAAATTAAGTGCAGGTGTTTGAAAAATTCTGACTAAGATCATCAGGAAAGGTGATCTATCTCATTATTTAACCACAAACAAACCCGGGGTTTTACTTTGTAAATATATTAAGCTTAAAATTGAAAAACATGAAAACCATACTCGTTTTAACTAATTTTTCATTTATAAATGTATCAATCGTTTTCTGATGCTTCTTTTATCGGGTAAAAACCTTAGCTTTCTGTTTTACAGGATATACCCTGATTTTTACCTGATAAAAGAAGCATTGTTTTTCTAAATTAATTTCATTCCAGTTGCGATATAAACATTTTAAATTTATTTTTCTGATACTGTTTTCATGCGGCATTTCTTTAAGCAGTTGCAGTCAGCAGCCTGTTAAAAAATCCATTCCTGCTGATTCTTCGGCCAAAGATTGGAACCAGACCATTCCTGGTAGTTTTAGCGGACAATCAAAAACGGTATTTGACAGTACGCAGATTACTGCTTTTGTCAGGCATTATCCAGAATTTAAAAGTTATGCAACAGAAATTAGCAGTTTTTACAGAAAAAGAAATTATGCTTACGCGTGGTTTGATAAAGGTTTGTTGATCGAGCAGGCCGGTAATTTATCAAACAGGATACTTAACCTAAAAAGTGAGGGCGTTTATAAAGCCACGCCTTATCAAAATGTTCTTGATTCTCTAATTTATAGCATCAACACAAATACAAAACAACCTAACCTAACGCTTGAGTTGATGCTTACTTCGCAGTATTTTGTTTTTTCGAAACTTGCCTGGCAGGGAATGAACAATGCGGTAAGTAAATCTGCGAATTGGTTTGTGCCGAGAAAGAAAATTGATTACAACCAATATCTCGACAGCCTTTTAAAAACTCCGGCTAAATTAACTGCTTCTGATGAACCAGTTTACCGTCAGTATGAATTATTAAAAAATTATTTAAGAAAATACCGGAAGTTAGGTTCGCTTGATAAATGGAGGCCTATTATCCTTAAAAATAAATCTTTCAAACCAGGTGATTCTTCTGCCACGATAGCTCTTGTTAAAAAACGCTTATACCAGCTCGAAGATTATCATGGTGATACTTTAAACAGCTTATTTAACAGCGAACTAAGTATCGCTGTTAAACATTTCCAGCAGCGGCACGGACTTGAAATCAATGGCTTGCTAAATAATCCAACCCTAACTGAATTAAACGTGCCATTAAAAAACAGGATCAGGCAAATTCTGGTAAATATGGAACGGAGCCGATGGTTGCCCGTAAGTTTAAAGGACGATTATCTGGCTGTAAATATTCCTGAATTTAAATTACACGTTTACCATGCAGATAGTTTATTATGGAGTTGCGACGTAGTAGTTGGCCAGGCAGTACATCAAACAACTATATTTTATGGCGAAGTAAAATATGTTGTTTTTAGTCCTTATTGGAATGTACCTCCAGGGATTTTACGGAACGAAATTATCCCGGGAATGAAAAAGAACGGCAATTACATCAATGCCCATCACATGGAGATTACCGGTTATAGCAATGGCTTGCCTGTTGTCAGGCAGAAGCCGGGTCCTGAAAACTCACTGGGGCTTGTTAAGTTTCTGTTTCCAAACAGTTATAATATTTATCTCCATGATACACCTTCCAAATCTTTGTTTGGCGAATCATCCAGAGCTTTTAGTCACGGATGTATCCGGGTAAAAGGGCCGGCAAAACTGGCAGGATTTCTACTTAAAAACAGTAAGGATTGGGATACGGATAAAATTAACAACGCAATGCACTCAGGCAGAGAGCAATATGTAACTTTAAAAGATAAAGTCCCTGTGTTTATTGCCTACTTTACCGCGTTTACAGACCGGGACAACATACTGAATTTCAGAAAAGATATTTACAACCGGGACGAACAGCTTGCTTCTATGATTATTTCCGGAAAGGGCGCGTATTAAGCTTAAGTATAACTTTAATGCCTTAATCGTTCCCGGGAAATAAAAAAGATAATGTTATCAAGTTCTTACCATTTTCAACACCAATCCTTTTTAAACTAAAAAACTGTTTAAAATCCTATCAGAAAAATTTACAATGCTTCTTTTATGCCTATAAATTTTTGTTTGTTTAATATGACAAGCAAAAACGGTAGGGTTTTTTCAATTTTTATAGGATAAAAGAAGCATTCAAAAACCTGTCAAACTAAATTTAAACAGGCTCTTAAATAACTTTTAGTTGGTCCATTTCCAGTTCCTGACCTCTGGCATATCTTCACCATTCGTATCAATATAATGCTTATGTTCGATCAGTTTGTCCTGTAGTTTTTGCTTTAGGTAAGTGCCTTTGCTGCCGGTTTGCGGCAATCGGTCTATTGCATCCATCACCAAGTGAAAGCGGTCCATCTCGTTCAGTACGGTCATGTCAAAAGAAGTAGTGATGGTGCCTTCTTCCTTATAACCGCGAACATGAAAATTAGGATTGTTGGTACGGTTATAAGTTAAGCGGTGGATTAACCACGGGTAACCATGAAAAGCAAATATGACAGGTTTGTTTTTGGTGAATAGAGAATCAAAGTCCCGGTCGCTCAAACCGTGCGGATGTTCGGATTGCCTTTCCAGTTTCAACAAATCAACCACATTGACCACCCGGATCTTTAGATTGGGTAAATGCTCTTTTAGTATAGATACCGCTGCCAGGGTTTCCAGCGTTGGCACATCACCGCTGCAAGCCATCACCACATCGGGTTCACAATCCTGATCGTTACTGGCCCAGTTCCACATCCCGATTCCGCGGGTGCAATGTGCTACAGCTTCATCCATAGAAAGCCATTGAGGTGAGGGGTGTTTGCCTGCCACAATTACATTTACATAATGCTGGCTGCGCAGGCAATGGTCCATTACAGACAACAAACAATTGGTGTCCGGCGGAAGATAAACACGTACGATCTCGGATTTTTTATTGATCACATGGTCAATAAAACCAGGGTCCTGGTGGGTAAAGCCATTATGGTCCTGCCGCCAAACGGTAGAAGTAAGCAAGATATTTAAGGATGCAATCTTTCTTCTCCAGGAAATTTCCCGCGTCATTTTTAACCATTTGGCATGTTGGTTAAACATAGAATCAACGATATGGATAAAAGCTTCGTAACAATTAAAAACGCCGTGCCTGCCGGTTAACAAATAACCTTCCAGCCAGCCTTCACACTGGTGCTCGCTCAGCATTTCCATTACCCCGCCAGTTGGAGCAAGAAATTCATCGTTGGCAATGGTGGTTGTATTCCATTGGCGGTTAGTTGCTTCAAATACTTCTTCTAAACGATTGGATACAGTTTCATCCGGACCGAAAATCCTGAAATTACGGTTGTCTTCGTTCAGCCTGATCACATCCCTTAAAAACCGTCCTGTTACATGCACATCGCCTTCGCCATCTGCACCGTGCAAATCTACATCAACTGCATATTCCCTAAATTTCGGCATCCGCAAATCGCGCAGCAAAACTCCGCCATTAGTATGCGGATTAGCGCCCATACGACGTTCGCCCTTTGGGGCCAGTTCTGCCAATGCTGTTTTTAGCCTGCCTTTTTCATCAAACAATTCTTCTGGTTTATAGCTCTTCATCCAGCTTTCCAACTGTTGCAAATGGCCTTCCGGGCTTGATGCTGAAACCGAAAGCGGGATTTGGTGCGACCTAAAGGTCCCTTCTATCTGTAGCCCGTCCACCACTTTTGGGCCTGTCCAGCCTTTTGGCGACCGTAAAACGATCATTGGCCATCGCGGGCGTGTTTCATTTCCAACTTCGGCAGCCTTACTTTTAATTTGTTTAATCTGATTAACAGCTTCATCTAATGCTGCTGCCATAAGCTGGTGCATCAATTCCGGTTCAGAACCTTCTACAAAAATGGGTGCCCAGCCATAACCTCGGAACAACTGGTCCAGTTCTTCATGCGTTATCCTTGCCAAAACAGTAGGGTTGGATATTTTATAACCGTTGAGATGTAGGATTGGCAATACAACGCCATCCGTAATTGGGTTTATAAATTTGTTGGAATGCCAGGCTGTTGCCAAAGGCCCGGTTTCCGCTTCTCCATCGCCAATTACACAAGCGGCAATGAGTTCCGGATTATCCAAGACCGCACCAAAAGCATGACTTAAAGAATAACCCAGTTCGCCACCTTCGTGCATCGATCCTGGCGTTTGTGGTGAAGCATGGCTGGAGATTCCTCCGGGATAAGAAAACTGGGTAAATAATTTTTTCAGGCCTTCTTCATCCTGGGTAATAGCCGGATAAACTTCGCTATACGTACCTTCCAAATAAGTGCCTGCAACAACTGCTGGCCCGCCATGTCCTGGCCCGGAAATATAGATCATATCCAGGTCATACTTGTTGATGACCCTGTTTAAATGCGTATAAATAAAGTTCTGGCCAGGCGTTGTGCCCCAATGCCCCAGCAACATGTTTTTAATATGTTCCAGTTTTAAGGGTTCCTTTAACAAGGGGTTGTCCCGCAGGTAAAGCTGCCCTACAGACAAATAATTGGCAGCACGCCAATAAGCGTGCATATTATTTAGTAATTCGGGCGAAAGCGGTTTATTATTGTTTATTGCGGTTTCTAAAACATCATTCATTTCCATATTTTTAAACTTAATGTTTGTTATTGATTAACTTCAACCTGATCGGCGGTCATTCCGCCAACTATTTTTGCGATCATCAATTCTTCATCCGTAGGTATCACCCGTACGGCTATGCTTCTTTTATCGGTAGAAATTATGGGTGCATTTTCATTGTTCCGCTTTTCATCCAGCCCGATCCCTAAAAACTCCAATCCTTCACAAATCCTTGCCCTTATTATGGGTGCATTTTCACCTATCCCCCCGGCAAATACCAACGTATCAACACCGCCTAAAGCAGCGGCAAAGGCACCTATCCATTTTTTAACCTGGTAACAAAACACCTCTACCGCCTCTGCCGATCGTACATCTGTTGCTTCCTGCTTCAATAGATTGCCCATATCGGCGCTTGTTTCTGACATGGCCAGCAAACCGGATTCCTGGCTGACCAAATGATTGAATTGCTTAGGGGAAAGGTTTTCAGCTTTCATCATAAACCAGCATACACCAGGGTCCAAATCCCCGGAACGGCTGCTCATCGGCAAGCCTCCGCTCGGTGTAAAACCCATGCTGGTATCTATGCTTTTACCCTTGTAAACAGCGGCCAAACTGGCACCATTGCCCAAATGTGCCAGGATAACGCGTCCATTACTTATTTCTTTTCCAGCCAATCTTTCCAGTTCCTGCATCAAATAATTATAGGATAAGCCGTGAAAGCCGTAACGCTGGATCCCCAACTTTTCAAAGCGGCGGGGGATAGGAAGCAGTTTGGCCACCCGTGGCATGGTTTGGTGAAAAGCGGTATCGAAACAAGCAAACTGCAATAGTTTGGGGCGATGTTTCCCGAACGCTTCGATCAGTTTAATTTCATTGGGCAAATGGTCCGGATCGTAAGGAATGATTTGTTTCAGTTCTTCCAGCAGTTCCGCCGTTATTTTTTCAGGCCGGGAATGCTGCATGCCATGTACCACCCGGTGCCCAATAGCCGTTATCAGATTAAAGTCGGCCTGCTTTTCCAGCCAGTCAATCAGCCAGGCAATTGTTGACGGATAATCATTTGTGTTGATTGGATGGGTTTGCTTTTCAGCTGTTTTTACATCCTTGAAAATAAATTCCGCATTGGGCAAACCTATACGGTTGAGTTGCCCGGAAAAGATTTTATCAGGCTCGTTCCCCTGTCCGTATAAGGCGAACTTAATGCTTGATGAACCGCCATTTATGGTTAATATCATTGTGGGCAACCGTTTATTGAGCCTTTTGAAAGAATATAACTTAGTTCGTTATCGGAATACAAAAACAGCTTTTTGATGAAATGGCCCCTATACATTTTATTTAGTTTAATGGAATCTGTGTGACTGGTCTTCCGTAAATATGAAATAATAACCCTTCTTGGTTTTTTGACCGGTCAGTGTCTGCTTTTAATGCGTTAATCCGTGTATAGGTAATGCTGGTATGCTTAGGGTTTTATTGATAGTTAGAACAGTCATACTTAATTACTGTTTTTTATAGTTTCAAGAGCAGGTTTTAGTAATCAAAGCTTAATTATTGACCGTGTCAAAATAATATGGCAATACTTAAGAATATATTTTATGTAGCAAGGGATTTCCTAAAACTATGTATTGTTTAGTGGTTTTCAAATGCTTTTGGAGTAGCTGTTGATTACATTTATTTTCTATAAAATCCGGCTGTTATCTCACTGATCAAAGGTGACACAAATATGATTAGTTTATTTGACCAAAGTTAGAAAGTATAAATAACCTGTCTCATTCTTTTACAAGCCCATAACTTCCGGACTTGCCTTGTAAAGATATGTCAACTATGTTAAGTTAAAGATATGAAAACGTTATTTACTTGTTCTAATTGCTTTTCTGGCAACGAGGTCATTACTGCTAAACACCGCTTTATTTGTTTATTAGGATCAAAGCAAATATATTACTTCTCTAATCTTCTTTTCGGGCATACAATAACGGTGAATCAAACACTATAATAACTTCACATTAACTTCATATTTAAAACATAACTTTAAGGTCATCAATAATTAATACTTTATGGAAACACTTATCAAAAATGACCTTCCGATACTGATTGTAATTGCTATAGCCGCAATTGCCTTGATTGTCTTTTTAATTTGGCGCAATCAAAAAGATGAAAAACCCTTTGAGCATGATGCAAGTGAAAATTTTAACAAACTGAAAAAACGCAAATAAATTTAGTACCCGTTCTAAATTTAAACCACGAAAAACAATACTTCTTTTAGCACTAAAAAATTGGTGTTTGCCATAAGCAATTGGCCATCAGCAACCAGCCATGAACTGTCAATTATAAAAGATATAGAAGATACCGTTTTTTATAGGATAAAAGAAGCATCAGAAATGTTGGTAGAAATTTAAACAAGTTTTAATCTATCACCAATTATTGTGAAAAAGGAAAACCGGGACAAGTAGCCGGGCTTGGATTTTATCTGGCGACAGGAAATTTGGCATAACATAAATTTAAGATAAGCCTAACGTTCCATTGCTACAATTGGAATATACACCTCAATTCCATTTATGAAATATCTGGTTTGCTTATTGATTTTGGCATTCACTTCCAACAAAAGAACTGACAGGCAATTATGTGACAGGCCATTTTGGTTAAAACGGCATAACATTTTAACTGATAAACCCAGAGCTGAAAAGTATGCTTCTTTTAGCACATAAAAATTGCTGTAGCCTCACACCAGCCCTCTCCACAGGAGAGGGGGCCGGCAGGTACAAAAAAGCATAGAAAGCTTCCAGGTTTTTATACCCTAAAAGAAGTATCAAAAATAGGCTGGGCAAGATTTAAACCGGCCCCTGAATAAGAAAATCAGTTTGTCATTTTTTTATTGTTTACCCTAAGCCAACACTACAGTTACAGCTTGCAACGCTAAGCCTTTTAACATTAAATTAATATTATGGTTGTAATATGATAACAATAGGTTAATCATATCCATAAAATAGAAGTATTTATTTGCAGGAATTTAAACTGTTTCTCAAATGAAAAAACGCTACCCAAAACACTTCCTCACTTGCATTAAAATCCAGTTGTTTTAACGATGGGTTTCTGATCATAAGCTTGTACGCTTGTAGCAATACTTTGTGCTATTACTCTTTTTTAACATTCAATATTTCCGGTTATTATAATTAGTAAATTATAGATGAAACTATTTACCACTTTTATTAAAAAACTGCCTTTAATTACCTTGTTAACTATTGGGATGTGCATTGCTGCCAACGCACAAACAATTAAAGGTAAGGTTACCGATGCCGCTACCAAAGAGCCAATGGTTGGCGCTACCGTTGTGTTAAAAGGAACGGAAAAGAACCAGGTTGTACAATTGGATGGGTATTTTACTTTTAGAAACCTTAAACCCGGAGATTATGAATTGGAGCTGCATTTTGTTTCTTACAAAACAAAACAATTAAAAGTTACGGTATCCAATAATGAAACAACAACAGTAAACGTAACCATGGAACCTACTGCAAATGAGTTGAATTCTGTGGAAATTGTTGACAATACTATTTCAACCGATACACGTGCGAGGACCCTTGAAAAAAATGCTGACCAGCTTGTTAACATTGTTTCGTCAAGGAACATAGAATTGTCTCCCGATGTTACTGTGGCCAATGTAATGCAGCGGGTTTCCGGGGTAACCATCGAAAGAAGCAGTTCGGGCGAGGGCCGTTATCCGATTATCCGCGGTATGGACAAGCGTTATATCAATACATTGGTCAACGGTATCAAAATACCCAGTCCCGACAATCAAAACCGCTTTATCCCTTTGGACATTTTCCCCTCGGATTTACTGGAACGGTTGGAAGTTAGCAAAACACTTATCCCATCTATGGAAGGCGATGCCATAGGAGGTACGATCAACCTGGTGATGAAGGAAGCACCTTCAAAAATATTATTGCAGGCTAATTTTTCTTCGGGTTATAATACCATATTTAATGGCAGGACTTTTCAACAATTCAACCGGTCAACCATAAGCAAGTTAGCGCCTTCAGAAATTAATGGAAACAACTATGCGGCTGTTCCGGCAGATTTTCCGGCCAACAATCTTAATTTTTCCAATAAGGCCAACCCGATCAATACTATTTTAGGGTTGACTTTTGGCGACCGTTTTGGTAAATCTAAAAAACTGGGTTTTATCGTTTCAGGCAGTTACCAAAATAATTATACCGGCAATAATTCAACTTTCTTCTTACCGGATGCGCAGCCTGCGTTAAACAACATAGCCAGTTTTGTTGAAATTCAGGGTCGTACTTACTCGCAGCAAAGCAGGCGTTTAGGGTTGAACAACAAGTTTGATTACAAAATAAACAGTAAAAATAAAATATCGTTAATCAACGTATTTGTACGCCTGGACGATTATCAAAGCCGGCATATAAGTGATACAATAGTTGTAAATTCGTTAATTAACGATCAAAACAGGAGCAGGTGGCAGTACCAGTCCATCTATAATTCCACACTTCAGGGAAACCATCTGTTGTCCGAGGCTTTAAAATTCGACTGGTCGCTTGCTTATTCTCAGGCAAACAACCACATTCCGGACCAGGCCGAGTTTACCCATCAATACCAAATTGTCCCAACTGCTACCAGTCATGATCTATTACAAGGCATGAACCGCATTTGGACGCACAACAGCGACAAAGATTATTCAGCTTACTTGAACCTGACGGACAAATTTGAGCTGTTAAACAAAGCATTTGAATTGAAAATTGGCGGCGTTGAAAGGAATAAAACCAGGGGCAGTTATTATAATTCCTATGGTTTAGGCCCGACTTTGGGAGAGGTTTACGCCAATATCAATAGCGCAAGTTATGTTTTCGGAAATACAGACGCTTCCTTATTTTCCCCTGGTGGCAATAATTACACCATCAAAGAAAACGTTGTTGCTGGCTACGTACAAGGCAAGTGGCAATTGAGTGATAAGTTAGAAGCTTTAGGTGGTTTAAGGGTTGAAAATACCCATCAAAACTATGATACACAATTACCAGTTGCTAAAGATTTTAAATCAGGAACGATTACTTATACCGACTTTTTGCCAAGTGCCATTTTTAAATATGAATTAACAAGCAACGAAAATCTGAGGTTATCTTATTATAAAGCATTGGCCAGGCCTGGTTTTGCTGAGCTAATCCCTGATGGCCAGCAGGGCGAGATTTTTAAAGAGATGGGCAACCCGCAAGGCTTAAACCATACCACTGCAGATAATATTGATTTCCGTTATGAATTGTTCCCTAAAAATGCAGACGAAGTTTTATTAGGCGTTTTTTATAAAAGGATCCATGACCCTATTGAGTATGCTGCCGTTAAAACCGGGGTTACCTCGCAAACCCTGATCCCGCAAAATTTTGGAAATGCAACCAATTATGGTTTTGAGGCAGTTGTTACAAAATACTTTGGGCCCTTTGGTGTAGTTGCCAATTATACTTACACCAATTCACGCATAACATCAGACAAGCTTTATTCCTATCGCAATGATGCAGGCCAGGTAACTTCGAGGATCCAATCGGAAACCAGGCCTTTACAGGGACAGTCGAACCATGTCGGTAACCTGGCATTGATTTATAAAAACCCTAAACTTGGTTTAGATGTACAGACGGCATTTGTATATACCGGTACCCGTATATCCCTGGTTAGCCCGTATTATGGCTTGGATTATTGGCAGGCGCCAACCAAACAATTAGACTTTTCTATTGAAAAGAGATTTGCGCGAAATTTTTCAGTTTACGGTAAAGCAAACAACCTGACTAATACGCCCTATATCTTAGAGCTTCACCAATCCTACAACAAATACCTGCCCTCGCCCGGATCAAGGCCACTGGCATTGCAATCCGATCCTGACAACAAGGTCATTGTCCAAAAGGATTATTTCAAAACCAACTTCTTGATCGGTGTCCGTTATAAACTTTAATACCTATGAAAAAAATTAATTATTTATTAGCCGCTTTAGTTTTAATGGGAACTGTTTTTTACTCCTGTAAAAAAGTAGCCGACTATAAAAACTTATCGCACGCTGTCGTTCAAGTTGCTGCACCAATCAGTGATGTAGGTTGTTTAACCCCAACAGGGCAAGCCAATTCATTAGCTATAAAAGGTACTATGTTGGCAGGTAAGACTTACAATGTTTGCGGAAATTTGATTGTTAACAAAGATGATACGCTGACGATCCAAGAGGGCGTGACCATTAATTTTAAAGGCAATTATGGCGTTGGTGTAAACGGCAGCTTAGTTTGTTTGGGAACTAAGGAAAAACCAAATTATTTTACTTCTTTAAGTACGGTAAAAACAGATCAGATAGGCGCTAATCCTGCTAAAGATTCTGCTTTGTTAGGTAAATGGTCCGGCATAATTGGCGGGCCTAACTGTAAAATGATGATCCTGAAATGGACGCATGTCGAATTTGGCGGTGCCGCTACAAAGGGGGATATTGCCGTACTTTCTAAAAGTGCCTATCCTATCTATTTTCAAAACCCTTATGGCATATTTGTTTTAGAAGATTCCTGGTTGTATGGCAGTACAGATGACCCCATCCGTACTGTTGGCGGGAAAATTGCCATTATGCGCAATACATTTGAAAAATGCGGCGCTACCGGTGGCGAAGCCTTAAATGCCAAAGCAGGTACTATTGGTGATTTTGCTTACAACGTTTGCATCGGTATGGCAACCAACGGCCCAAAGCTTTCCAACTCTGGTGCCCTTCCCGGTGTGCCGGGATCAAACGTGCGTATGTACAACAATACAATTGTTAATTGTGGTTTCAGAAGGCAGGCAGCAGGCCGCGGGGGTTCCATCAACTTTGAACAAGATGCCGCAGGTATGGCTTATAATAACTTAATGGTAAATTGTAAATTCGGTTTAAGGGTGGTGCAAAACCCTATTGCCGATACGGCCAATTTAAAGTATGGTTATAACTTTACTTATGCCGACTCTGCATCCGTTGCCAATCAGATTTATCCGTCAATAGCAGTCAGTAGTGCAATAACTAAGGCACAGTCCACTGATATTCCTTCACCATCTGCCTTTTTGCCTGCCAACTGGAAACCAGGTAATGTTTATACCGCAAACCCGGTAATTATAGGGGCTAATAACCCGCAATTTATCAATGGGCCCGTGCCTTTGCCTGCCGGTGCAAAATTGATTGATATTACAACTGTAGGCTCCTATAATTTCGCTTTAAAGTTAACTTCTCCTTGCGTAGGAAAAGGCTTTACCGGCTTTGCCCCAAGAGGGGATGTGCCGGTTGACCCTAAATTTGGCGTTACAGAATTAACCTCTCCAGGAAGGGATATTGGCGCTTATCAAACAAACGGTACAGGCAACCATCATTAAAGATATTGACGGATCATTGTTTAAAACCAGTTACAATGCTTCTTTTAGCACCTAAAAATTGGTGTTTTTGTTTTATTGGGTATGCGCTTTCAGGTATCAGCAATCAGCAATGAACTATCGATTGTATAAAAAGATATAGAGGCTACAGTTTTTATAGGATAAAAGAAGCATCAAAATATTCCTGACATAATTTAAAACAGGCTTTTAAAAACTTGATTTTTATCTATCAAAAGTTCAAAAAATGAAGTACAAGTATTTATGTATCTTACTGATTGTTACTTTACAATCCGCACAGGCGCAGGATAAAAAACCTGAAAATCTGTTTATTGCCAAACCTTACCTTCAGATCGGCAGGCAACCTTCCGCAGAAACTTTGCAATTGTTATGGCATGTGGCCGATATAAATGCAGACTGGTCTGTGGAGGAAAGGAATGCCAGCAGCGGTGCATGGAAAAAAACCGCAGCGCCAGTTTATAACCGTGTAGCCGTTACGGGTATTGACCCGCACCGGGTTTACCAGGCAAAATTAACAGGGCTTCTACCTGGCGGCACGTTTAGCTATCAGGTTCGTAAAAATGGAAAAGTAGTGTTTTCTTCTGAAGGCAAAGCCCCGAAATCAAATCAGCAAAATTATCGTTTCGTGGCTTTTGGCGATATTGGCGCAGAAACGCCGGACCAAAAACTGCTTGCGGTACGCGCTTTTCAGGCAAAGCCTGACTTGGTTGTGGTTCCCGGTGATATTGTTTATGAGAGAGGGCTAATATCAGAATACCGTTCCAAGTTCTGGAATATTTACAACGCCGATAAAGTAGATGCCCAAGGTGCGCCAATGATGCGTTCTGTGCCTTTTGTAACCGCTCCCGGCAATCACGATACCGAAACCCGCGACCTGGACAAATTTCCGGATGCCCTTGCTTATTTCATGTTTTGGAGCCAACCCCTAAACGGGCCGAAAGGCACTGAAGGCGGTGCCTGGGTCCCGGCCCTTAAAGCTTCGGAAACAAACCGTAAAGCATTTCTGGAAGCGGCAGGAGAGGCTTATCCGCAGATGACCAATTATTCTTTTGATTACGGCAATGCCCATTGGATGGTAATAGATTCCAATCCTTACGTTGACTGGACCAACAAAGAACTGACTGATTGGGTTAAAAACGACCTTGCTGCTGCTCAGGGTGCCACTTGGCGTTTTGTGATATTTCATCATCCGGGATTTAATTCATCAAGGGAACATTTTGAACAGCAACACATGCGCCTGTTGTCGCCGATTTTTGAAGCAGCCAAGGTTGATGTGGTTTTTAATGGCCATGTACACAATTATCAACGGTCATTCCCATTAACATTTACTCCTGACAAACAAGGCACTCTGTTAGTTGCAGGCAAAGATCTTAAAACTGTCCGCGGCCGTGTAGTAAACGGGCAATGGAAGTTGGACAAATCTTTTGACGGAAAAACAGTTACAAAACCTCAAGGTATCATTTACATCGTAACGGGTGCGGGAGGGCAGGAGCTGTACAACCCGGAACAAAACAACGATCCGGATTCATGGCAGAAGTTTACGGATAAATTTATCTCCAATGTACATTCCTTAACTGTTGCAGATGTTGCCGGCAAAAAATTAATTATCCGCCAAATTTCTGCAGAAGGTAAAGAATTGGATGCTTTTACGGTCACGAAGTAACAAGGATCAAAAATAAGGGCTTGTTTAAATTTTGTCCAGGAAATGCTTATGCTTCTTTTAGCCTGTAAAAATTGGTTTTTGAATTTTGTATTTCTTAAAGAAGCATAGCAGGCTTATGGTTTTTATGCGATAAAAGAAGCATGGAAAAATCAAAAAATTGTGTTATGGATTATTTTCATCTATAGAACTCAATTTTTCATGTAGTTCTTGAATATCTAAAGTTTCCTTCATCTTTTCCAGCTCCGTATCTGTTGTACTGTTGATGCCCAACTTTTTTTGGATTTCATGCAGCATTTCCAGCATTTTGGTAATTTCATTCTCCGCATGGATGTTGACCTCGAACTCGATCTGTTGCCGGATACTGTTCATTTTCCCTTCCCGGTGTTGGTTGATCAGGACGGAAACCGAAAGGATGATGCTAAACAAAGCCACGATCATCGTCAGCATTGTGAACGGATAAGGATCAAACGCTTTTAGCATGGGCAGTAAGTTCAGGTTCCAGGTTATCCACACAAAAAACAAGACTAAGCTCCCACACAAAAATTTCATGCTCCCGAAGGTATTTGCCAGCAGCACCGCTACGCGGTCGCCCTTGCTCCGGTAGAATTCCAGGACTGATTTCATCTGCTTATCCTCTAATTTGTCCATCTCCAGTCTGCTTTACTTGATTTTTTAAAGATACAGCGCAAAACACCAGTTTTTACAGGCTAAAAGAAGTATTGTGTTTTTTCGGATATAAACCTGAACAAACTCCTGTTGATCAGGGTTTCATTTTTATATTACCTCTTAAAATAAGGGCACAATTACAATTATGCGGCTAATATCCTTAAGCTTTCTTTAAGGCAAAAATCCATTTTATGTAAACCAGCGTAAAAGGCATCGCACCGGTTGTGTTCATCATTGAACTCACAGCATAACAAACAGTCTTTTTGAGTTTCTTTGTTGTAATCCTGGTAAATAGTAAAAAAATCCTGGTGGCTGGTTTTCAATAACAAGCTTAACAAAGATTCAAACTCAACGGAACATCTAAACAATGCCCTTCCGTTTTCGAGACTATAAATGCTGATCCCAAGTAATTTCTTTTGTAAACCAAATAACCTGGCTGTTAACTTCTCTTCCATTTAAAGCTTAAACGTTGCCTTTGTAATGTTTTTGTTAGCTTAACATTATCAATTTAACAACTTTTTGTGTACAGGATACCGGTTTATCTTTTACAGGGAACGATAATGACCATAATACCTATGTTTCTGGCCCTGCCGGGAGTTGCTTGAATGGATTTTTATACCATGGTCTCCAAAAACTTATTCTGTTGTTGTAAGTTATCCCCACAAATCAACCAAACAATAAAAAATGAACCCCAATCCAAAATTAAAAGGACAAACCGCTTTGGTAACCGGTGCCAACAGCGGAATAGGTAAAGCTGTAGCAATTGCGCTGGGCAATGAAGGTGCCAACGTAGCTGTAAATTATGTTACGCACCCGGAAATGGCCGACGAGGTAGTTGACGAAATTAAAAATAATGGCGGAAACGCGGTTGCGCTGCAAGCAGATGTGAGCAATGAAGCACAGGTTTTGGCCATGTACCAGGATTTGTACAAAGCATTTGGCACGATCGATATTTTGGTGAACAATGCCGGTTTGCAAAAAGATTCTCCGCTGACAGAAATGAGCCTGGCCGATTGGCAATTGGTCATTAACGTAAACCTGACCGGCCAGTTTTTGTGCGCGCGGGAAGCTGCAAAAGAGTTTATCAAGCGTGGTGTAGTGGCTGACCGGAGCAAGGCAGCGGGCAAAATTATCTGTATGAGCAGTGTACACCAGGTGATCCCCTGGGCCGGGCACGTTAATTATGCCAGCAGCAAAGGTGGTATCAATATGCTGATGCAAAGTATGGCGCAGGAACTGGCCCCGCACAAAATCCGCGTAAACAGCATCGGGCCGGGAGCGATCCAAACGCCAATCAACAAACAAGCCTGGGAAACGCCGCAAGCTTTAAACAGTTTGCTCACGCTGATCCCTTACGGCCGCATCGGCCAGCCGGAAGATATTGGTTTATTAGCTGCGTGGTTAGCTTGCGATGAATCGGATTATATTACCGGTGCAACCATTTTTATGGATGGCGGCATGACACTTTATCCCGGTTTTTCTACCAACGGCTAATTAAAAATTTGTCATTTCGACCAACGGGAGAAATCTTC
>JAABUS010001583.1_pt1 | contig 48340 bp, 48 predicted proteins | sample 5560161 | NCBI WGS metagenome assembly JAABUS01 (sample SAMN10711885, study PRJNA513376) | rock metagenome | isolation source: Antarctica rocks | place: Antarctica: Victoria Land, Trio Nunatak nord | collected 2016-01-04 | reverse complement strand
CCAGACCAAGGAGCGGTTCCGGGCCGACGTCTCGCAGGCGTCGTCCCGCTTCCACGTCCCGCAACTGCTGCGGCTCGAGGAGACGTTCCGGCGCCTTGCGGCAGAGCTCGGCGAGCCGTGGAGCTAGGCGACGCGCTGACCCTCGCCCTCGGCGAGCGGCCACTTCGTTTCTACCCGGCGCTGCTCTCGACCGAGGCCGACGCCCTCGCTTGGGCCAGGGCGGGCGCGGCCAGCGGCTCCGTCGTCGCGGCGGGCTACCAGGCTTCGCCTCGCGGACGGGCGGGCCTCGAGTGGGACGTCGGCGACGGGCTCGCGTTCTCGCTCGTCCTTCGCCCGCTGCCACGGCTTCCGGCTCAACGAGAGGGCTGGCTCTACACCGTGGCCGTCTCCGGGCTCGCGGACGCGCTCGGTGAGAAGGCAACGATCGAGTGGCCCGACGTGGTTCGACGCGACGGGGCGCGGGCGGGCGCGGTGGCGGTCTATGCCGAGCTCGGCCCGATCGGGGTCGACTGGGCGGTCGTCAACGTCCTGGTCACCGGAGAGCGTGACGCGGATCTCGTCCCGCGGATCGTCGAGGCGATCGAGGCTCGCCTCGTCGCCTCGAGTGCGAGCGTCCTGGCGGCGTACCTGCGCCGCTGCGAGACGATCGGCCGCGCCGTGGTCGCGCGGCTGATTCCGCTCGGACCTGGAGGGCCCGAGGCGCGCGGGACTGCCGTCAGCTCGTCGATCGACGGTTCGTTGGTGCTGGAGACGGACGCGGGACGGCGGCTGGCCGTTCCGCCTCAGAATCTGGGCGTCCTCGAGCTAGCTCCCGCCTGACGAGCTCGAGCGCCTGCTCCAGCCCTTCGATCGCCTCCGCGGAGAGGGTCTCGGACGGCTCGACTCGGGCCGGCTCGACCTCGATCGTGACCGTTTCCGCGGGAAGCGCCCCGAAGCCGGAGGCGACCTCGACGACGAGATCGATCCCGACGTAGCCCGTGACCGCGTCGCCGATCGCGGCCTGGAACTCGGCGGTGTCGAGCGGGATCGGCTCCACAGCTCGTCGCTCCACGGTTCCCGGCGGCCGCCCTCGCGCGACGGCGCCGACGAGGATCAGCCGGTCGGGACGCAGTTCCTCGAGCCGCTGCGCGACCGCGACCGCACCGTAGTGCAGCTCCTCGACGAGCACGCCCTCCCCGAGTTCCTCCTCGGCCAATCGCTCCACCGCGAGTCGGCCCAGATCGAGGTCGCCCTGATAGAGCTCGCCGACCCCGCCGACCAGGACGCTAGTCAGCGCCGCAGGCGCAGGTGTTCACCTCGCGCTCGACGACCCCGTGGCCCGTGTGGACGTGCGTCGTGCACGGCATGCACGGGTCGAAGCTACGGATCGCCCGGAGCATGTCGATCGAGGTGAACTTCGACGGGTCGGACGTGTCCTCGATGATCGGCGTGTTCAGCACCGCCTCCTCGTAGGGACCGAGCTGATCCCACGGGTCGCGCGGCGACGCGTTGATCGTCGAGGGCGTGCAGATCTGGTAGTTGGTGATCTTCCCCTTGTCCATCACGAGATGGTGCGTGAGGTAACCGCGGCCCGCGCCCCACCAGCCGACGCCGAGCCGCTCGTCCTTCGGCATGTGCTTCTCCAGCTGGTCGGGCGGGATCGCCGCCACCTTGCGCTCGCCGTGCTTGAAGAGGCGGTAGGCCTCGAGCAGGCTCGCGAGCCCGACGAGCTGCGAGAAGACGTAGTGGTAGGCACGCCCGCGGTTGCGCTCGAACGCGTTCCAGACCTCCGGCACGTGCCACTCGCAGTGCATCTCCGGGGTCAGGCCCTTCGGCACGTTCAGCTTCATGCTGCGTCCTGTCGTCTCGATGAAGTCGTTCGCCGGCTGCTTCTGCGCCATCGCGGTCATGAACAGGCGCGCGTAGGCGCCGGCCTCGACGACGTTCCGGTCCCAGCGCGGGGTGCAGGCCCAGGTGTACTTGTCCTTCCAGCTCTTCTCGCCGGGCTTCGGCAAGGTCTGCTTGTTCCACGGGTGGTAAGGGCTGATCGGATCCCCGCGCGGGTCGGTCGCGTAGCGATCGCCGGCCCACTCCTCGTAGTAGGAGTGCTCGACGAACTCCTCGAAGCCGATGTTGATGTCCGTGAGGCGGGTGGTGACAAGCTCACCGTCGATCACGACACCCGGAGTCGACCAACGGCGCTCGCCCCAATCGTTGCAGTCCGCGTAGCTCGAGTTGTAGGCGTGAGGGTCGTCCCAGAAGCCGGTGTCGATCAGGCTCATCGGGCGCGCGCCCACCATCTTGTAGCGCTCGTCGCAGGTGTAGAAGAAGTCCGGGATCTCGTCCCAGACGGCCAGCATCCGCTTCGCGTAGTCGAAGATCCGTCCGAGCTTGGAGTGGTACTCGTTCAGCGTCTGGAGCGAGACCGTCGAGGAAACGCCGCCGGGGACGACCGTCTGCGGGTGCGGGTACTTGCCGGCGAGGATCACGAACATCTCGCGCGAGATCCGGGTGAACTCGAGCCCCTCCCGGTAGAGCGCCCCGGTCAGCGGGTTGAGCGCGGTCATCAGCTCGGCCATCGTCTTGAAGCCGTGGTGCTCGACGCCCTTGCATTTCCATTCCTTCGCCTTCGGCCAGAGCTCCGGGTTCACGGCCTTGACGACGGCCTCCGAGTAGTCGGGCCCGGCGAGGAGGTAGAGGTGGAGCGGGTTGTCGTAGCCCATCTCCGCGGACTCCTGCATGTTTCGAACGACGGTGCCGAGCGGCGGCACCTCGAGCCCCATCGCCATCTCGATCGCGTAGGCCGAGCAGTGCGCGTGGACGCCGCCGCAGACGCCGCAGGCGCGCGAGGAGATGAAGATCGCGTCGCGCGGGTCGCGGCCCATCAGGATCACCTCGTAGCCGCGGAAGAGGGTGGCCTGCGAGCGAGCGTCGAGGTAGCGGCCGCTGTCGAGATCGGCGACGACATTGACCGCGAGCGCGCCCGCGACCCGCGTCACCGGGTCCATGTTCAGGTCCTTGATGTGGCCGTTCCGCGCAGTCAGCCGCTTGATCTGCTCCTCGCGCTCGGCGTCGGTCATCGCGACCTCGGGCCGCGTCACGGTCACCGAATAGGGATCGGGGATCCCTCCGACGAGCCTGGCTGCACCGTTCGAGTCGAACTCGACCGGCAGGTTCTTGAAGCACACGTCAGGAATCCTCTCGTTTGGTCTTGCCCCATTCGCCCCCCGAGCCCTTGCCCGCGTCGCCGCGACGCCGGAGCACGTCGTAGGCCTTGTGACCAGCCTTGCTGACTACGCCCGGCTCGGCCTTCTCCGCGGCCCAGCCGCTCGGAATCTCGCCCTCGACGTCCCAGCGAACCTCGCGGTTCAGATTGTCGTTCGAGAACATCCGCAGCGGCTTGATGATGCTCCCGACCATCCGCGACGCCGTCGACGAGACGCGAGAGCCGGGCGCCACCTTGTAGAAGGGCGTGAACTTGTCCGGGAAGCCGGGCATCGTGCAGCCGATGCAGGCTCCGCCGGCGTTCATGCAGCCGCCCGCGTGGTTGATCGCCCCGCGCGAGGTGATGTTGCAGTTGACGACCGGGCCCCAGCAGCCGATCTCGACGAGGCACTCCTTGTCGCCGAACGCATCGGCGAAGGAGCCCTCCTCGTAGTAGGCGCCGCGGACGCAGTGGCGGTGGACGGTCTCGCCGAAGAGCCAGGCGGGGCGGCCGAGCTCGTCGAACTCCGGGAGGGGGCCGAAGCCCTGAAGGAAGTAGAGGATCGCAGCCACGGTCTCGGTGAAGTTGTCGCCGACCGGCGCGCAGCCGGGGACGTTCACGACGGGGACGCCGAGCGCGCTCCGGTACTCCTTGCCGAGGAAGTCCATCAGGCTCATTGCGCCCGTCGGGTTGCCGTGGGCCGCTGGGACTCCGCCCCAGGTGGCGCACGTGCCGATCGCGATCGAGGCGGCGGCGCCCGGAGCGAGGCGCGCGACCCACTCGTCGGTCGAGACGGTCCGCAGCTCGCCGTCCGGGCCCCAAGGCTCCTCGCCCTGCCCCGACCAGTAGCCGCCGAGCGAGTGGACGAGCGTCTCGTCGCTGATCGAGCCTTCGAGGATGATCACGTAGGGCGCGTCGAGCTCGCCCTTGAGGGCGTCCTCGTGGGCGCGCAGGTAGGCGGGGCCCGACTCGATGTTGACGACCGGGTGGTGGAGGATCACGCGCGGCAGGCCGGGATGGGCCCCGAGGAGCAGGCTCTCGACGCTCGGTGCCTGTGCGCCCGTCACCGAGACGGTGCAGCCGTCGCAGCTCATCCCGGCGAACCAGAACGCGTGCACCTTCTCGAGCGGCCCGAGGCGGGAGGCGGGCCCAGCATGGGCCACCGGCTCGAGATAGTCCTCCATTGTCATCCGGGCGGGCATCCCGAAGTCGCCGTTCGACTCGTGGTCGTGGTAGCGGTCGACCGGCCCGATCAGATCGAGCAGCTTCTCGGCCGGAGTCTGCTTCGTCACCTTCGTCGCCACCCTTCGCCCCCTCGCTCACGCTGCGGACTACCCGGTAGATGTGTCCGGCATACTGCGGACGCTAACCTACCAAGTCAATCGGGAGGAGGCTGGATGACGAAGACGTTCGAGTGCAGCCACGGCGGCGTCGTCTGTCGGACGAAGATCGAGGGCGAGACCGAGGAGGAGGTGCTCGCGAAGGCGGTCGAACATGCGCAGAAGGTGCACGGCGTCGACCTCACCCAGGCGCAGACACTGGCTCGTTACGCGCAGAGCCTGATCCGCGACAAGGGCTAGTCGACGCTCTCCCCGGCGACGATGACGCCGTAGAGGATGTGGTCGGCGGCAACGAGAAGCCGCGAGACTATCTTTCGCTCCTCCGTGTGCTCGAGGCCGAGCAACGGGACGAGGCCCGTCTCGAACGCGGCCCAGATCGCGAGGCCGTATGCGGGGCCGACCCAGCGCCCGCGGAGACGCGGCCGCACCAGGGCGCCGTAAACGGCTCCGCCGGCAGCGCCGTAGAGCCAGTGTCCGAGCTCCACCGCCTCGCCCCGCAGGCGCTCGGGCACCCGCTCGAGCGCGGGCCGGAGGACCTTTGCCTGCTCGGCCATGACCTCGGGCGGCGTCTCCTCGAGCAGGCCGAGCCCGACCGACAGCCGTCTGAAACCGGTCATCGCCATCGCCGCGACGACGCCCCGGGCGGCATCCCGGCGTATGTCGGCCCTGCCCATGCGTTAGGCTGTGCCCGGTAAGTGCGGAATGCATGCAGAGGCCTGGAGGCTGCGCGTGGTAGCCGTCTCGACGACAGGGTGGTGGGTGATCGGCTCCGTCCTCGGAGCGGTAGTGATCGCGCTCGTCGCCGCGCTCCTGATCGCGATCATCCTCCTCGGCCGCCGGATCGTCGGCCAGGCGGGCGCGATCGTCGCAGCGCTCGACGGCGCCCAGGCGAACACGGCGGCGCTCTTCGACGTCGCCGCCACGAACCACGACCTCATGCGGATCACCCGCGACCTCGGTGCCGTCCGCAAGGAGGTGTCCGGGACGTGATCGTGCTGGCCTGGATCGGTCTTGCGCTCGGCCTCGTGGTCGCGATCGTCGTCGTCCTGCTCTTCAGCAAGATCATGCGGCCCGCCCTCGAGATCGAGCGCTACTCCCGCGACATCCTCGACGCCGGCCTCGGGATCACGCGCAACCTCGACGGGGTCGACGAGGCGGTCCGGACGCGCGACCTCGCGACGGCCGTCCCCGGACTCGCCGTCGCCTACCTGCAGAAGCTTGGGAAAGCCTGATGGGCCTGCTCGCCCTTTCGAACGGCGTCGAGCTGGCCTGGGGGCTCGGAATCGCGGTCGGGCTCGTCGTTGCGGTCGTCGTCTGGACGCTCCTCGAGCTGCTCCGGCGAACCGTGAACGACGTGGAGACCGGCGCGACCGCGATCTGGACTGCGGGCAAGCTCGTCGCCCAGAACACTCAGACGACGCATCTCCTCCAGACCACCAAGGCCCGCGGCGGCGACCTCCTCGCCGAGCTGGGCGAGCACGCCCGACTCGCCGAAAGGAGCCACCCGTGAAGACCGTCCTGATCATCGCCACGCTCGTCGAGCTCGTCCTGCTCGTCGTCGTCCTTGCCGTCTACCTCGTCCTGATCGCCTCGACCCTGCGCAAGGTCTCGAAGACGCTCGGACTCGTCACCTTCGGGGTGCGCGCGATCGAGAAGCAGACCGCGCCGATCGGCCCGGTGCTCGGTGAGATCAACGGCGCGCTGGAGCAGGTCGCCGGCGCGCTCGAGGGGATTGTAGGCGCGCAGCCTTCGGCCGACAGCCAGCCGGTGATGGAGCCGGTCGTCGGGCCCCAGTCCGAGTCGCTCTAGAGCAGTCGCGCGATGTGCCTCGGGATCCCCGCCCAGATCGTGGAGCTCGTCGACCACGAGCACCACATCGCCAAGGCGCAGGTCTCAGGCGTCCGGCGGAACGTCAACATCGGTCTGCTTGCGACGGGGCCGGACGCAGTCGGAGTCGGCGACTGGGTCCTGATCCACGTGGGCTTTGCGATGTCGAAGATCGACGAGGCCGAGGCCGAGGCAACGCGTGAGTTCCTCGAGCAGCTCGGTGCGCCCTACGAGCAGGAGCTCGACGAGCTCCGGGCGAGCGCGATCGAGTGACGCCGGGCGCTGCGCTTTTGGCGAGCAAGATTGCGGAGCGCGAGCGTGTTCTCAGCACGTTTCTCGCCGCTGAGCAGGAGCAGCTCGCGCTCGCCTGCCACGCGATGGCGCGGGCGTTCACGGCTGGAGGGACGCTCGTCGCCTGGGGCAGCGGCGCGGCGGCGAGCGACGCGGCCCACGTCGCGGTCGAGTTCATGCACCCTGTGATCGTCGGCAAGCGCGCGCTCCCAGCGCTCGCCGCCCCAGAGCTGGCCCGAGCCGGGGACATCGCGATTGGAATCGTCCACGGGGGCCGGGACGCAGCGGTCGAGGAGCTGTTGGCCCGACCCGGGCTGCTGACGATCGCGCTGACCGGGGCCGAGAGAATCGACGCGGACTTCTCTTTCTCCGTTCCGAGCGACGACCGCACGATCGTTCAGGAGGTGCAGGAGACGGCCTATCACGTGCTCTGGGAGCTCGTGCACGTCTTCTTCGAGCATCCGGGCCTGCTTGCGGACGCGTGCATCACCTGCGGTGACGTCGCGGTCGAGGCGCGGGTTGTCGCGGTCGCGAACCGGACGGCCGTGATCGAGCTCGACGGCGCGCGCGAGGAGGTCGCCGTCGATCTCGTCGAAGGTGTCGCGGTCGGCGACACGCTGCTCTGCCATGCGGGCGTCGCTCTGGAGCGGATCGCTTGACGGACTTCCTCTATCCATTCCTCGAGCGCACGGAGTCCGATCTCCCGAACGTGCTTGCCGACGTGCGCGCCTCGACGCTGCAGAAAGGTGCTGACGCGATCGCGCTCCGGCGCGGCATCGACGTCGAGGCGGTCGTCGCGTGCGGCGAGGCGGTCCGCGCCCGGCTCGAGCGCGGCGGCCGGCTGCTCGCCTTCGGCAACGGCGGGTCCTCGACCGACGCCCAGGATCTCGCCCACGACTGCCGCGCGCTCGGCTGGCCCGCGATCGCGCTCGTCGACGATGTCGCCACGATCACCGCCGTCGGCAACGACGTCGGCTACGAGAACGTCTTCGCACGCCAGCTGATCCCGCTCGCCCGCGGCAACGACATCGCGGTCGCGATCTCGACGAGCGGCTCGTCGCGCAACGTCCTCGCCGGACTCGAGGAGGCGCACCGACACCTGCTCCTCACCTGCGCGATCACGGGGGGCGACGGCGGCCGGCTGGCCGAGCTCGACTGGCTCGACTACCGCTTCGTCTGCGGGAGCGACTACATCCCGCGCGTCCAGGAGGCGCACGCGACGATCTACCACCTGCTCCTCGACGTCGTCGGGGCGCGCGCATGAAATACGTCGACGAGTACCGGAACGGCGACGTCGCGAAGCGGGTCGTCGAGGAGATCGCCGGGCTCGTGGAGCCGGGCCGGGAGTACAAGCTGATGGAGGTCTGCGGCGGGCATACGCACACGATCTACAAGCACGGCGTCGAGAATGTGCTCCCGCCCGAGGTTGACCTGATCCACGGCCCCGGCTGCCCGGTCTGCGTGATCCCGATGGGGCGGGTCGACGACGCGATCGCGATCGCCGAGCGCCCGAACGTCGTCTTCACGACCTTCGGCGACATGCTGCGCGTCCCCGGTGGAAACGGCTCGCTGCTCGAGGCAAAGGCGCGCGGCGCCGACGTCCGGCTCGTCTACTCGCCCCTCGACGCGCTCAGGATCGCCCGCGAGAATCCCGACCTCGACATCGTCTTCTTCGCGATCGGCTTCGAGACGACGACCCCCTCGACGGCGCTGACGCTCCTCCGCGCCCGCGCCGAGGGCATCCGCAACTTCTTCGTCTTCGCGAATCACGTCACGATCATTCCGGCGATCCGGGCGATCCTCTCCTCGCCCGACCTGCGGCTCGACGGCTTCATCGGGCCGGGGCACGTCTCGACCGTGATCGGGACGCGGCCCTACCGCTTCATCGCGCAGGAGTGGGGCAAACCGCTCGTGGTCGCGGGCTTCGAGCCGCTCGATGTCCTCCAGTCCGCGTACATGATCCTGCGCCAGCTCGCGGAGGGTCGCTGCGAGGTGGAGAATCAGTACACGCGCGTCGTCCGCGAGGGTGGCAACCAACTAGCCCTGGAGGCGATCGCCGAGACGATGGAGCTCCGCACGACCTTCGAGTGGCGCGGGCTCGGGTTCATCTCCCAGAGCGCGCTCAAGCTGCGATCGGAGTTTGCGGATTGGGACGCGGAGCTGCGCTACGAGGTACCCGGAGTCCGTGTCGCCGATCCGAAGGCGTGCCAGTGCGGCGAGGTGCTGAAGGGCGTGATCAAGCCCTGGGAGTGCAAGGTGTTCGGCACCGCGTGCACTCCCGAGCGGCCGATCGGAACGTGCATGGTCTCGAGCGAAGGCGCCTGTGCGGCCTACTACAACTACGGCCGCTTCTCGCGGAGGCTCGAGACGGTGCGATGACCGGCCGCGAGCAGGAGGTGCTCGAGGCGGTCGAGCGGCGGCGCCGGCGCAAGCCGAAGCTGACCGACGAGCTGATCACGCTCGCGCACGGGGCCGGAGGCAAGTCGAGCCACGTTCTCGTCGAGGCGCTGTTCCTCGAGGAGCTCGGTAATCCATTGCTCTCGCCGCTCGCCGATGCGGCGGTGTTCACCCAGGGCGGGAGCCGGCTTGCGCTGACGACGGACTCCTACGTGGTCAAGCCGCTCTTCTTCCCCGGGGGCGATATCGGGGAGCTCGCGGTCAACGGCACCGTCAACGACCTCGCGATGATGGGCGCCCGGCCGCTCTACCTCACCGCCGGCTTCATCGTCGAGGAGGGGTTTCCCACGGCCGACCTCCGCCGGATCGCGGCCTCGATGGGCGCGGCGGCAAGAGCTGCGGGCGTGACCGTGATCGCGGGGGACACGAAGGTCGTCGAGCGCGAGAAGGGCGACGGCGTCTACGTCAACACGGCCGGGATCGGCGTGCTCGAGCGCGAGCTGGAGTTGTCCCCCACCCTCGTCCGGCCAGGGGACAAGATCCTGGTCTCGGGCACGCTCGGCGACCACGGCATGGCCGTGATGGTCGCACGGGGCAACCTCGAGCTCGAGGTCGAGCTCGAGAGCGACACCGCGCCGCTCGGCGGGCTCGTCGCAGCGCTGCTCGACGCGACCGACGGCGTTCGCTGCCTCCGCGACCTGACGCGCGGCGGCCTTGCAACCGTGCTGAACGAGATCGCCCTTGCCGCTAACGTCGGCATCGTGATCGACGAGTCAAAGCTGCCGGTGCGGCCGGAGGTCAACGGCGCCTGCGAGATCCTCGGGATCGACCCGCTCTACGTCGCGAACGAGGGCAAGCTGATGGCGATCGTGGCAACGGAGGCAGCGGCCGCTGCGTTCGCAGCTCTCGCGTCGCACGAGCTCGGGATCGATACCGAGTTGGTGGGCGAGGTCCGCGACGAGCCACCCGGGCTCGTGCTCCTCGAGACGGCGTTCGGCGGCAGGCGCGTGGTCGACATGCTCGTGGGGGATCCACTGCCGCGGATCTGCTGATGGCGACGCACCGGATCTCGAAACAGGTGACCGGTTCGCAGACGGGTTCGCTCGCGGATATAGCGAGGGACGCACTCACCAGGGTGGTGTCGATACCGCGCTTCGCGAACTCGACGGAACCCCGACGCTCGCCCCGCTCGGCGCCAACGCCGTTCTCGCCGCCTCGCTGGCCAAGGCGCTCGCTGCTGCCGGGAGTGTGGGCACACCGCTCTGGCGAGCCCTAAGCGCGCAGCTCCCGCCTCTGCTGCCGCTACCGATGGTGAACGTGACCTCGGGCGGCGCCCACGCAGGAGGACTCGTCGACGTCCAGGATTTCCTCGTCATCCCGCTCGGCGCGCGGACGTTCGCCGAGGCGATCGAATGGGCCTCCCGTGCTCGAGCCGCGACCGCAGCCATCCTCCACGAGCAAGGCCACGGCGTCGCGCTCGTCGCCGACGAGGGAGGACTCGCCGCGCCGCTTCCTCCAACCACGCCGCCCTAGACGTCGTCCTGGAGGGGATCGAGCGGAGCGGTCTCGAGCCCGGCAGAGAGGTTGCGATCGCCGTGGACGTCGCCGCTACCCATCTACTCGTCGACGGAACCTACGTGCTGGCAAGCGAGAACCACGGCTCATCGAGGATCCACTCGGCGAGGACGACGAGGAGGGGTGGCGGCCGGCTGGCGGGTGGCATCCAGTTGCTCGGCGACGACCACTTCGTCACCTCGCCCCCTCAGCTCGACGCCAGCATCCGGGAAGGATCGCCAACGTTGTCCTGGCAAGCCGAACCAGGTCGACGCGCTCAGCGAGGCTCGCCAGGTCGTCACGATGGCGCAGGACGCCGCCTACGCCACAGTACTCTCGGCCCGTTCGGGCGAGACCGAGGACAGCTGGCTCTCAGATCTGGCGGTCGACTGGCGGACCGGACGGATCAAGGTGGGCTCCACGACCCGCTCCGAGCTGACCGCGAAATGGAACCGGCTGCTGCGGATCGAGTCCGAGCACCCGGTAAGGGACCTTCGCCCGCCGCGAGGCGCTGCGACGCCAGGCAAAGCGACCTGAAACGGCTGCCTATAGTCAGGAACTGACTTCGGAAGCGGCGGCTGCGCCCGCGAGGAGGTCACCGACGGCGGGAGGATCCGGAAGCAACGTCGCGCTGCTGTGTTCTGCCGCCACCACTCGGGCATGCTGGAGATCGACCGCTCGTACCCCTGCACTAGGTGACGAGGGCGGCGCGCCAACCATTCCGGCCGACGGATTTCGCTTGGTAGAGGGCGCCGTCGGCGCGAGCGAGCACGCTGTCGATCACATCGTCCCGGCCGGCGAGGGCGACGCCGACGCTGCACCCGGCGCGAAGGCCGCCGACGCCGACGACGGGGAACAGGACCTCGCCGAGGTTCCGAACGACCCGCTCGGCCACCTCGTCTGCCTGCTGCTGGTCGACATCCGCGAGCAGGACGACGAACTCGTCGCCACCAATGCGAGCAACGATGTCCGACGGACGCACTGGGCAGGGAAAAAACGTGCGCCACGCCTGCCGCTTCCTTGGGGTCACCGAGTCCGGCTACTACGCCTGGCGCAGCCGCCCGACTTCGCCGAGGGCGCTTCGGCGGATCTTCCTCGCCGGCGAGATCGTCGATGTCCATCGCGCCTCGGCCGGCGTCTACGGCGCGCTCCGCATCACCGCCGAGCTTCGCTTCGGACGCCAGATCGTCGTCGGCCACAACGCGGTGGCCGCGATCATGAACGAGCTCGGCATCAAGGGCCTGCCCAAGCGGCGGATGCCACGCAGCGCCCGTGTCGGCAGGGTCGGAGGCCCTGACCTGGTGCGGCGCGAGTTCCGCCGCGAAGCACCCGACGAGCTGTGGATGACCGACATCACCGAGCACCACACCCGTGAGGGCAAGATCTACTGCTGTGTCGTCCTCGACGCGTTCTCGCGCCAGGTGGTCGGATGGTCGATCGACTCGACCCAGACCACGGTGCTCGTGACGAACGCCCTCGGGATGGCCACCCGCCGACGCGATCCAGCGGGAGGCCTGGTGATCCACAGCGATCGCGGTGTCCAATTCACCTCTTGGAGCTTCAGCCAAAATGTCCGCGAGGCCGGCCTCGCGCCGTCGATCGGGGCGATCGGATGCCCCTACGACAACGCCGTCGTCGAAGCCTTCTGGGGCCGCATGCAAGTCGAGCTGCTCAACCGCAAATCCTGGAAGACCCGCATCGAGCTCGCCTCCGCGATCCACGACTACATCGAGCTCTTCCACAACAGCCGACGCCGCCACTCGGCCCTTGGCATGCTCACCCCAACCGAGTACGAGGACCGCCACTTCCGCACCCACAACGCCGCCTGACTCCAGAATCCGGACTCCAGAAACTCGGGGGCAGATCAGTCAAGCGGATCGGGTCAGGCTCAAAGAGCCGCATTGTGGTGCCGTCGTAGCTGCCGAGGGCGTGGAGCCGGCCGGGCGTGACGGGAGCGGCCAGGGTCGTGACCGCGGTGCCCTTCTGGATTTGGAGCTGGAGTTGGGCGCCCGCTGTGGTGCGGGTGAGCAGGAGGCGCCAGCCGCCGCTCGTGCCCCAGGCGCGGCTCGTGAGCACGTCGAGCCCGCTGATCGTGGGAGCGTTCACCCATGTCTCGACCGCGAAGGAGCTCTGGAGGTAGGCGTAGTAGCCGTCGAGGACGACCTTGCCGTCGGTCGAGGCGTTGCGGAAGAGGACGGCCGGGTCGGTGGAGCGGCCGATCACGGCGGGCTGGCCGAGCGTGTAGGAGCCGCGGTAGGTGCCGTAGAACTGGCCGTTCGGCATCGAGTCGCCGGCGAAGGTGTTGGCTGTCTCGTTAAGGCGGAGGTAGCCGAGCGGCGCGTCCTGCTTGACGATCCAGTCGTAGCGGGACGGTGCGGGGGTGGGGGTGCCGCCCTCGTAGGTGACCTGGAGGGCGGGTGCAAGGGTCAGGTCGTCGAAGTCTCACAACCGCCTGACGGCGGTGAGAGTGTCACGACCTGCAATCGGAAGACTTGCATCGCTGTTCAGTCTGATCAGTGTTTAGAAGTATTTACGCCGTCTTCATCTTGACTGGTCGCGCGCCCGACGACTAACATAACGGTGCTGTCGGTGCGGCTCCCGCTCCCGCGACAACGAAGAGAGGCCTAGCATGGACCGCGCAACCCGGCGGCGACTCGAGGAGTACCGGAAGGCCGAAGCGGGCACGATCGAGAACACCCTGATCGACGAGCTCGCGAGCGGTGAGCTCGACCGATCCGAGTTCATGCGGCGCGGCGCGATGTTCGGGCTATCGGCCTCGATGCTCGGCACGGTCCTCGGCGCTCTCGGGGAGGCGCCGCTCGCTCTCGGCGCGCCGAGAGGGCAGAAGGTCGGCGGCCGGCTTCGCCTGGCGATCAACCCGCCGCCCACGAAGAGCCTCGATCCGCATCTCTATGCCGATGTCGGCGGGCTCGCGACGGGCGGCATCGCAGGCGAGTTCCTCGCGCGCTCGCTCGGCCAGAGCCTCGTGCTGATTCCGGAGCTCGCGACCAGCTGGGCGCCGAACGCGGACGCGTCGGTCTGGCGGTTCAAGCTCCGTCCGAGAGTCAAGTTCCAGAACGGGCAGACGATGGGCGCCGACGACGTCGTTACGACCTTCAAGCGGCTCGCCGATCCGAGCTCTGGCTCGCAGGCGCTGTCGGCCTACAAGGGCGTGCTCTCGCCGGACGGCGTCCGCAAGATCAACAACCTGACCGTCGAGTTCCGCCTCAACGCGCCTTCTGCGAGCTTCCCGTACCTGGTCAGCTCGACGACCTTCCAGGCGATCATCCTGCCGGCCGACTACAAGCTCGGGACGTTCGAGAAGACGCCGCAGGCGACCGGTGCCTTCAAGCTCGTCTCCTACACACCGGGGGTCGGCGCCCGCTTCGATCGCTTCAACGGCTGGTGGGGCGGGAAAACGCCGCTCGACGGCGTCGATGTGACCTACTACGCCGACGACACGGCCGAGGTCGCGGCCCTGCTCAGCGGACAAATCGACCTCGGCAATTTCTCCTTCGCGTCGGCTCGCGGGCTTTTCCGCAACCCGAAGGTGCAGATCTTCAAGGCTCGATCGGCTACGCACCGGCAGGTGCCGCTCCGGGTCGATCTCGACAACCCGCTCCGCGACTACCGGGTACGTCAAGCGCTGGCGCTGACGCTCGACCGGCCGACGATCGTCAAGACGCTGTTCAACAACTTCGCCGACATCGGCAACGACTCGCCGTTCGCGCCGCTCTACCCGTCCTCCGACCTGACGGTGCCGCAGCGCCACCAGGACCTGCAAAAGGCGAAGCAGCTCCTCGCCGCGGCCGGGCACGCGAAGGGCTTCGCGATCGAGCTGACGACCGAGCGGGTCGGCGAGATCCCGCAGCTCGCGCAGCTAATCCAGGCCTCGGCCCGGAAGATCGGGATCGACGTCGCCGTCAACATCCTCACGTCGCAGGCGTACTTCGCCGGCTCCCAGACCGGTCCGCCGTCCGGCTATGGCTCGACGCCGTGGCTGAACGCGCCGATCTCGATCACCGACTGGGGCACCCGGATCGTGCCGAACGTCTTCCTTACCGCCGCGCTGAAGACGGGCGGGGTCTGGAACGCGGCCCACTACTCGAGCAGGAAGCTCAACAGCCTGTCCGACTCGTACGTCGCGGCGATCTCGCTCAAGGACCAGCGGCGCTACGCGCGGCAAATCGAGCTGACTTTGTTGCACGACACTCCCGTGCTCTTCCCGTACTTCTACAACGTCATCGACGCCGCAGCGAAGAACGTGCGCGGCTTCAAGGTCAGCCTGATCGGCCAGTTCTACCTCAGCAAGACCTGGCTGGCCTGACTGCTCTACCGCCCGCCTGCGCGCTCGACCGCCAGGTCGACGTGCGCGGGCGGCGGTCCCTCGGCGCGGCCGTTCGGCCGGGAGAAGTCGTGCTGGAGCCCGCCCGGCCGGGTGCCGCGCATGCTCTCGGGCGGCGGCGTGGTGAAGAAGCGCCGCTTCGGCTCGCGCGCCTCGACGCCGTCGCCGCCGGGGCGGCGCGCCGGCGTCGGCAGCGGCTCGCCGTCGACCTCGATCGCGTAGCGCTCGTTCCAAAAGCAGATGTGGTTCTCGACCTTCGCGACATCGCGCAGGGGGAACGCGTAGTACCAGGCGGCGTCCTCTTGCATCGCCTCGCCGACGCGCAAGGAGTAGTAGCTAGCGCGGCCCTTGTACGGGCACATCGTGAAGGTGTCGCTCGGCTCGAGCAGCTCGATGCGGGCGTCCTGGAGAGGGAGGTAATAGCGGGTGAGCAGGCCGGTCTCGAAGAGGAGGACGGGGCGGCTGCTGTCGGCGGCGACGACGCCGTCGATCGAGACCCGCACACGGCGCGAGCTTCGCAGCGCGTCGACGCGGTGGCAGGGGTCGCGAGCGTGAACGAAGATCTGCTCGTCTTCCTCATACCAGGCGTCCATGCTGTGGAAGTCGAAGGAGAAGTAGCCGCGCGTATCGGGCGAGCCGGGCTTCGGGTCTGGGTAGCTCCAGGCGGCGCTCTCGGCGCGGCGCCCGCCGGCCTCGACCGTCCAGTAGGAGGCCGTTCCCTTGTACGGCGAGATCGTCGTGTGCGCGCTCGGTTCGAGCAGGTCGGTGCGGACGTCGCGCTCGGGGAGGTAGTAGACAGGCAGAAAGCCGTGCTGGCGGAGCACCATCGCGTCGCGGCTGTCGGCGACCGTCTCCCGGCCGAGCGCGACCCGGATCCGCCTCGGCGTAGGGAGCCATTCCCTGTGCCACGGCGGGCGGCCCGACATGCGAAAATCATAGTGCCCGTCCCGCCCTCGAGCCAGGACGCCCCGCGATGACCCAGCTTTTCGACTCCGCGCCCGGTCACTACCTTGTCTTCGAGGAGAGCCCGAGGCGCGTGCGGCCTTACATCGCGGGAACGGCGCTCGCTGACTCGACGCACATGATGCTGCTGCACGAGTCGACGCGGCTGCCGGTCTACTACTTCCCGCTCGAGGACGTCCGCACGGACCTGCTCGAACCGAGCGGGCAGACGACCGCGGACGAGCACAAGGGCGAGGCGACGTACTGGCACGCGCGCGTCGGCCCGCGGCTCGCCGAAAACGCGGTCTGTGCCCACCGCAGCACGCCTGCGGGAGCCCCCGACCTCTCAGGCCACGTCGCGTTCGCGTGGGACGCGATGGACGCTTGGTTCGAGGAGGACGAGCAGGTCTACAAGCACGCACGCGACCCATACCACCGCGTCGACGTCGCCTCGAGCTCCCGCCACGTCCGGGTCGAGGTCGCCGGCGAGACGGTCGCAGAGACGCGGAAACCGCATCTGCTCTTCGAGACGGGCCTGCCGACGCGCTACTACATCCCGAAGCTGGACGTGCGGCTCTCCCTCCTGACGGCGACCGATACGAGCTCGGTCTGCCCGTACAAGGGGACCGCGTCGTACTGGTCGGCGACCGTCGGCGCCGCGACCGTCGAGGACGTGGCCTGGTGCTACGAGCATCCGATCGTCGAGTGCCCGAAGATCGAGAACCTCGTCTGCTTCTTCAACGAGAAGGTCGACATCCACGTCGACGGCGAGCTCCTGGAGCGGCCGCAGACACAGTGGTCGTAGCAGCCACTCGGTCGCGGAGAACGGAGCACCGTCCGCGTCCTTATTGCCGTGCGAACCAGACAGGTGCCGCTTCGGCTCAGCCGGCGCGCAGTCAACTCGGCCCGTTTTCTGTCTAGCGCACCCCTTCCTTGAAGGGCCCTGAACGGAAGGCGACAGTCCGTGCGGAAGAACCTCTTCGCGAGCCGCTCAGGTGCGAACATGAGCGCGACCACCTCGCGGCGAGCTCGGCAGGCTCTACCCGACCCAGGTTCGACACTACACCCGGGTCTTTCCCGCCGACGACATCCAGGCAGCCGCTGATGCTCTCCTCGCCCGACAGCTCGGCTGTGCTGGAGTCGCCATCCTCCGAGAGAGGTACGGAGGCAGCCGGGAGCGCCGCCGACGGCCTGTACGTGAGCGTCGCCGGAGCGCCGACCGATCAGCTCGGCCCGGCCGGACAACGGTTCGTCAACCGCCTCCGCCGAACTCGTTCCTGCAAACGGGCTGATTCCTGTTTCAAGGTTCCGCGACAGCGTGTGGGGTGCGTAAAGTCGGTCATGCCGCGTAGCTGTACTCGTGGATGAGTCCGCCGAGCCGGTCGAGCCGCTTCAGCTCGCGTGAAGAGGAGCAGACCGGGGGTTTGCTCCCGATCGCTGCCGGCGGTGTGAGACCGAGGGAGCGGTGCGGTCTGTGCGCGTTGTAGTGATCGACATACACGCGGAGCACGTGCTCCAGGTGCCGACGGTTCACGATCAAGAGCCAGTCGAGGCACTCGCGGCGAGCGGTGCCGACGAAGCGCTCGGCGACCGCGTTCGCCTTCGGCGCGCGCACCGGTGTCTTGACCACCTGGATGCCTTCGCTGGCGAAGACGGCGTCAAAGCTGCGGGTGAACTTGGCGTCGCGGTCGCGGATAAGGAAGCCGAAACGCGCCGGCTGCTCTTGGAGTGTCCAGGCGATCTGGCGGGCCTGCTGGGTGACCCAGGCGCTGGTGGGGTTGGCGGTGCAGCCGGCGAGGTGGACGCGGCGGCTTCCCAGCTCGATGAAGAAGAGAACGTAGAGGCGGTGGAGCGCGATGGTCTCGACGGTGAAGAAGTCGACGGCGAGCATGCTCCGGGCTTGTTGCCGCAGGAACGCTGCCAGCACAGGCCGGGACGCTCACCGGCCGGGCCTAGTCCCGCCTCGCGGAGGATCTTCCGGACGGTCGTCGCCGACACTTTCAGGCCGAGCCCGTTGATCTCGCCGACGATCCGCTGGTAACCCCAGCGCGGGTTCTCGCGAGCGAGGCGGAGGACGAGCTGGCGGATCTCGCCGCCGACCGGCGGTCGGCCTATCCGAACGGCGTATGTCCAGCGGCGAGCGACCAGCCGCCGGTGCCAGCGCAGCAGCGTCGCCGGGGTCACCAGGAACGAACTCCAACGAGAACGGGGCAGTAGCCGGCTCGCCGCCGCGAGCATGAGCCGGTCGCTCGGCCGCAGCTGCGGCCGGCCGCCCTGGCGGCGCAGCACCGACAGCTCGTGCCGCAAAACCACGATCTCGAGCTCCTTGGAGCTCTCTGACCACGACAGCAGGAGCACGATCTGCAACAGGCAGCGCAACGTCAGGTATCCGAGCGACCAGAACACGAAGGAACTCCTCGAGGTCAGCGGGACGGGACGCCGACCCTACGGGGCAATCAGGATCTGCAGACCCAGAACCGAGTTAACGCACCCCACAGGGCGTAGACTCGTCCGGTGCTCAGCTGCGCGGCCTGCGGGTTCGAGAACGCGGAGACCGCGAAGTTCTGCCCGGAGTGCGGGACGTCGCTGACGGTCGCCGAGGCTCGCGCCGCTGAAGAGCGGAAGGTCGTCAGCGTCGTGTTCGTCGACCTCGTGGGGTCGACCGCGCGAGCCGAGGCAAGCGACCCGGAAGACGTGCGCGCACTGCTGCGCGTCTACCACGAACATGCTCGAGACGAGCTTGAGCGATTCGGCGGGACGGTCGAGAAGTTCATCGGCGACGCCGTCGTCGCCGTATTCGGCGCGCCGGTCGCGCACGAGGACGATCCGGAGCGCGCCGTGCGAGCCGCCCTCGCTGTGCGAGCGGCGGTCGGACTACTGAACGACGAGGCGCCTGGCCGGGACCTCCATGTGCGGACCGCAGTCAACACCGGTGAGGCACTCGTGGCACTCGGGGCGTCGCCACGCCAGGGCGAGGCGATGGTCGCCGGCGACGTTGATCAACACCGCCGCGCGGCTCCAAGCGGCAGCTCCCGTGGACGGCATCCTCGTCGGCGAGCACACGTACCGCGCCACCGATCGCGCGATCGTCTATCGCGAAGCCCAGGCCGTCGAGACGAAGGGGAAGGCCAAGCCGATTCCGGTCTGGGAGGCGGTCGAGGCCGTGTCACGCTTCGGGATCGACCTGGGCGGGGCCGGCCGCGCGGAGCTTGTCGGGCGTGAGGCCGAGCTCGACGTGCTCGTCGACGCGCTTGCCCGCGCACGCCAAGAAAGCTCGACACAGCTCGTCACGCTGGTCGGCGTACCCGGGATCGGCAAGAGCCGGCTCCTGTACGAGCTCAGCCGGATCGTTGACCGCGACGACGAGCTGATTACGTGGCGGCAGGGCCGCTCGCTCCCGTATGGCGAGGGTGTGTCCTTCTGGGCGCTCGGCGAGATCGTCAAGGCGCAGGCGGGTGTCCTCGAGTCGGACCCGGCCCATGCCGCCGCGGAGAAGCTGGTGGCGGCGACGGCGATCGTGGCCGACGAGGGTGAGCGCGTGTGGGTCGAGCGCCACCTACGCCCGCTCCTCGGCCTCGGTGCGGACGAGCTAACGAGCGGCGACCGCCGCGACGAGGCGTTCGCGGCGTGGCGTCGCTTCCTGGAGGCGATCGCGGATCACGGTCCCACCGTGCTCGTCTTCGAGGATCTCCACTGGGCCGACGACGGGCTGCTCGACTTCGTCGACGGCCTCGTCGAGTGGGTGGACGGCGTCGCGCTGCTGGTCGTCTGCACCGCTCGCCCGGAGCTCCTCGACCGCCGGCGGGGATGGGGCGGCGGGAAGCGGAACGCGACGACGGTATCGCTCACGCCGCTCGACCACAACTCGACCGCGCAGCTCGTGCACGCTCTGCTCGAGCGGCCTGTCGTCGAGGCCGATCTGCAGGCCGCGATCGTCGAGCGGGCGGCGGGCAACCCGCTCTACGCCGAGGAGTTCGTCCGGATGCTCGCGGCCGGCGGTACCGTCGAAGGTCGCCTACCGGAGACCGTGCAGGGCATCGTTGCCGCGCGGATCGACCTCCTACCGGCCGCGGAGAAGGCGCTCGTCCAGCGCGCGGCCGTGCTCGGCAAAGTCTTCTGGTCGGACGCGTTGATCGCGCTCACCGGCTCGGAGCCGTGGCAGCTGGCGGAGACGCTGCGGTCGCTCGAACGGAAGGAGTTCATCCTCCGGGAGCATCGCTCTGCGGTCTCGGGCGCGACGCAGCACGCGTTCGTCCACGCGCTCCTGCGGGACGCGGCCTACGCGCAGCTCCCGCGTGCCGCACGCGCACAGCTGCATCTCGCCACAGCGGAGTGGATCGAGTCGCTACCGGCGGATCGCGCCGAGGACCGCGCCGAGAGCGTTGCCCACCACTACCTGACGGCGATCGAGCTCCGTCGCGCGGCCGGCGAAGACCTCGCCGGCGTCGCAGCGCGTGCCGTCGCTCCGCTGCAGGAGGCAGGTGAGCGCGCGCTTGCGCTGTCCGCGTTCGACGCTGCGGCTCGGTTTCTGTCCCAGGCCCTCGAGCTGCTCCCCGACGGCATCGAGCCGTCGCCGGAGCTCCTGTTCGCAGCAGGGCACGCGTTCGGGTTCGTCGGTCGAGAGGGCGACGAGCTTGTCCGCGCCGCGGACGCGTACGAGTCGGCCGGCGATCCCGAGCGGGCGGCCGAGTGCGCCATTGCGGCGAGCTGGCATGCCTGGCACAGGGATCCGAAGGAAGCCTGGAAGTGGCTCGATCGGGCCGAGGCGCTCGTCGACGGGCGCCCGCCGTCGCGGGCGAGTGCGCTCGTGGTCGCGGCTCAGGCACGGCGGCACGCATTGAACTTCCAGCGAGCGACAGCGCTACCTCTCGCCGAGCGCGCGGCCGTGCTGGCGCTCGAGATCGGGGACGACGAAATCCGCGCGGACGCGCTCGTCACGAGCGGGGCGATCCGCGTGGCGAACGGCGACCGAGGTGGGATCGAGCTGCTCGAGGAAGCGATCGTGGTGTCCGGGGGGCGCGGGCGTCCGGCGTCACGCGCGCACACGAACCTCGGATGGGCATGGGTGGTCCTCGGCGACCTTCCCCGCGCGGTGCTCCAGACCGAGCGCGCGCTCGCGTGGGCGCTCGGAGTCGGTGATGCTCAGAGCGTGCAGCTCAACCAAGCAAACCTGGCCGAGCTCCGCCACCAGGTAGGGGACTGGTCGGGGGCCGCCGAGCTGATCGACGAACTCCTGAGAGTTGGCGCCCGCCGTAATCAAGCGTTGGAAATCCGGGCGCTGATGGCGGCCGCACGAGGTGAAGGGTCCGTCGCCATGGACTGTGTGCGCCGGGCGGTCGACCTGTCGCGTTCGACGGGCGACTCACAGTTCATCTGGCTGAGCCTCATCGGCTATGCGCACATCGCACGCCGAGTCGGCCTCCACGACGAGTCGCGAGCGGCGTTGGACGAGGTCGTCGCGGCGATCGCGGAGAGCGAGACCGTCGGCGACGTGCAGGACGAACACGTCACCCTCATACATGAGCTCGCCGCTCAGGGGTGCTCCGCGGAGGCGCGCGAGATCCTTGCGCGCATGCCGCCGAGCCTCTGGACCGACGTCTGCTCCTCCGTGCTCGAGGGCGACTTTGCGGCTGCCGCCGACAACCTCGACGAGATGGGCGAGCAATCCCTCCAGGCGGAGCTTCGACTGAGTGCCGCTCGCGAACTCGCTTCGGAGGGTCGACTCGCCGAGGCCGAGAAACAACTCGAGCCAGCTCGCACGTTCTGGCAAAGCGTCGGAGCGACGGCGTACCTGCGCGACGCAGACGAACTGGCGGCCGCCGCGAGCTGACGTGGCCGTGTCCAGGCTTCGCCGGGCGAGCAACCCCGCGAGCCACGGGGGAGAGCCGTAGGCCGGAAGAACAGCCTCTTTTGCAGGACTGGCTGGGCTCCCACGAAGCACTTCAGTAGTCCCGTGCACGAGCGGCACAGCCGGAAGAACGGTTCAAACCCCTTCGCTCCCGAGGCAGCGGCTGCGGAGACCGGCCGGAGAACGCCGCAGGACGGATTTTTGGGCGCTCCGGGCGTCACCACATGCGCCAGCGGGAAGGCCGCGGGTACCACCGCCGCGGAGCGGGTGCACTGGCCTCTTTCGCGGGCCGGGTTGGGGATCAAAGGTGGATGCCGGTGGTCTCGCGCGGCTTCGTGAAAATTCGGAAAGGTGCATGGTCGAGCGAATTGGGGATGGGACGTCCGAGGGGCGGATTGCCGAATGCTTGTTGACCTGGTGTTGACCCATCGCGTCGTCAACGCGCCAACTGACGCAGAGAGCGGAGCTTGGGGGCTGCCCAGCGAGCAGGTCACTGTACGGGTCCCGTAGGTGCGACCCGTGTCCAGCGTGGCCCGAGTCGCGGCGAATCGTGTCGCGGCTAGCGGACGAGGTTGGCCTGCGGCCGCTCGACCTTCACGATCTCCGCTCCGTCGAAGCTCAGGATCGTGTTCGATCCGCCGCGACGGAGGGCGCGCAGGATCGTGATCGGGCTCTCGCTGATGTCTCCGTTCGCGTCGAACGTGAAGTCGCCGAGGAGCCCGTCTGTGACGTCGGTGCGAAACAGCTCACGGATCACCGATGCCCGCGTACCGTCCGAGCGCGCAATTGCATCGAGGAGAACCTCCGCCGCCTGTGCGGCATAGATCGCCGTCGGCTGGATATCCGCGCCCGGCTGGGTTGCGGCGAACGCCGCGGCGAACGCGCGGCCCGACGGGCTGAGCCGCTCGACCGTCAGGCCGTTCAGGCTGACGTACATGCCCTTCCCCGCTTCACCGGCGCGCTCGAGCAGCAGGCTGATCGGCGTGAACCCTTCGTTCCCGAGCACCGGAAGGTCCGAGCCGAGCTGACTCCGCAGCTCGCGAACGACCTCGCCGCCGTTCGTGTCGAGGAGCCCGCTCAGCACGACTGCTTCGGCGCGCGAACGCCCGACCGCACGGGCGAGACCGCTGTACGACCGAGCCTGCGGATCCCAGCTCTCGTGAAACGCGACGCGGATCCCGAGCCTGCTTGCGGCGCGCTCGAATGCCTGTGCCAGCGGCACGCCGTAGCTGCCGTCGCCGTCGTCCAAGAGCGCGACGCGCCGGTGCCCGAGCCGCTGGACGACGAGCGCGAGCGCCGCCATCTGCATGTCGTCCGTGGGGGAGACCCGTGCATAGTTGCGCCTGCCGGTCGGGTAGAGCCGTGCGAGCTCCGCCGCCGGAGCGCCGGGCCCGGCGCGAGTCAGGCCGACGAAGGAGTTGGACGGGGACACCATCGCCAGGCCACCGCCCGCCGCCCGGTTGAGGATCGGGATCTCGGAAGCCGCGCACGGTGAGTTGAACGTCCCCACGATGCCCACGACGGCGACGTTCGCGGCGTAGGCGCGGGCGTTGGCTGCGCACTTGGCGAGATCGAACAGCCCGGTAGTCGCGATCGAGTCGTCGCACGACTGAAATGCGACGGCGAAGTCACCTGCCCGGAAGCCTCGCCGCCGTAGCACGAACGCGATTGCCTGGGCCATCTGGGTCGTCTGGACACGCGCCCCGCCCTGCAGCATGAGATCCGACGCGACCAGCACGTCCGGCTTGCCCTCGCCGCCGTAGACGACCGGGTCGCACGAGGTCGCCGGAAGAGGCGTGAGCCCTGACACGTCGGATTTCGACTTCACCGCCTGCGTTCCGTAGTTCGAGAGTGACACCCACACCCGCCCCGAGTCGACGGCGAGCGACCGCGGCGCACCGCTGAGCTCGAACGTCCGTACCACTGCGGTCGTCTCGGCCGAAACCTGCGTGACCGTTCCCTCGAGCGGATTCGCAACCCAGACACTGCCGTCGCCCGCTGCGACATCACCTGCCCCGGCGCCCACGTCCACCGAGCCCAGGGTCGCCTCCGGGTCGGTGACGACTCGCCATACCGTTCCGTCGGAGGGGGACGTTACCCACGCGGCATCGTTCCCCACCGCGATTCCCGCTACGGACGTCGCCGGTACCCGCGTGCGCGCGAGAACGGCGCCAGTCCGCTCGTCGAGGCGCGCGACGTCTCCGTCGACACCCAGCGCCCAGACACCTGCGGGCCCGGCTGCGACCGCGAGCATCGGGAACGGCCGGAGAACGTCAGTCACCGCGGAGCTCGTCGCGTCGATGCGGGCGAGCGAGAAGTCAGGGGCGACCGCCCACACGGCGTTGTCGGACACGGCGATGTGGTTCTCGACGCGGTTCGAAACGGCACCGCTACGGCGCGGTAGCTCCACACTGGCTCGTTCCGTTCGCGAGACTGGGTCGATGCGCGCAATGGAGCTGGCGGTCGGCCCGACGAACTGCGCCGAGGTCGTCCGGGTTCCGTTACCGACCCAGATCGCCCCTGCTCCGACGGCGAGATCTGTCGGAGTCGCTCCCGTCGCGAACGTCGAAATCGTCTCATCCTCGGGATCGATGCTGGAGAGGGTCCGCATGTCGGCATCGAGGACCCAGACGGCTTCCTCGCCGACTGCCAGCGCCGTGGGCGTCGTACCGACCGCAACCGCACGCCCGACCTTCCCGGTCTCGGCGTCGATCGACACGACTGCACCGCCGTTCGCGACTGGCGCCGGAGGGCCCGATCCGGACGCAAGCACAGCCGCCGTCACGACGGCGACGAGCGCCAGCGAACCGGCGATCGAAGCCCCGATGATTCCTCTCCGGCGACGTCGCCTTGACATAGGCTCGACGGCGATTTCGAGCGCAGGATCCTGGACGAGGATCCGCTGCTGGAGCCGCTGGAGACCAGGACCCGGCTCCAGGCCGAGCTCATCGTTCAGGACCCGACGCGCGCCGGTATACACCTCGAGCGCCTCGGCCTGACGTCCGCAGCGGTACAAGACGAGCATCAGCTGCTCGCGCAGCCCTTCCCGCAGTGGGTGCGCGCGCACGAGTGCCCGCAGCTCCGGAATGAGCTCCGCATGACGCGCGAGCGCGAGGTCGGCGTCGACTCGCGCACCAAGAGCCTCGAGCCAGGCGTCCTCGAGATGCGCGGTCGCCTCGCGGGCGAACGGCTCGTCCTCGAGATCGGCGAGCGGGCGCCCTCGCCAGAGTGCGAGCGCGGAGCGCAGAAGCTCGGCTGCGCGAGCCGCATCGCCCGACTCCTGCGCGCGACGCCCTTCGGCGACGAGCTCTTCGAACCGCTCGAGGTCGAGCTGACCCGGGACGATTCGCAGTATGTAGCCGGGTGCCTGCGTCGCGAGGAGATCCGGTCCCTCTGGGAGCGCCTTTCTCAACCGCGAGACGTGCGCCTGGAGGGCCATGGCTGCGTCCTCGGGCGGCGCGTCTCCCCACAGCTCCTGGACGAGCCGGTTGCTGGACACGACCGTGTTCGCGCGGAGCACGAGGATCGCGAGCACGCTTCGCTGCTTCGAGCCGCCGAGATGGAGGACATCCTCGCCGTCCCGGACCTCGAACGGCCCCAGGATGCGGAAGTCGAGCACCGAGGCGAACGTAGCACGGCGCACGAGCAGATCGAAGCTTCTCGACGAGCCTGTCAGCGCCCTGTCAGCGCCCTGAGGGCGGCTTGTAAACCCAACTCGTCAGGCTCGCGCCATGGATCAGATGAGATTCACGAGGCGACTCCGTGGCCACACGACGGTGGTCGGGCCGGGCGTCCTCGACGCCCAGCTCTTCGCGCGGGGAACACACGTCGCCAGCCGGCTCGTGTTCTCGGACGAGTCGACCTTCTCAGAGGAGGGGACGATCGACTTCGGCCGCGGTGACGCCCTCCAGTTTCGCTCACTGGGGCACGGGACGCTCGCGCCGGCTCCGGACGGGAGCGTCCGGCAAGGGGCGTCGGTTCTCGAGATCGACGGAGGCGACGGCCGCTACGCGGGCGCCCGCGGACGGATCACCTCGAACTTCGTGCTCTCCGCCAACGGCGAGATCACGGACGAGCAGGTTGCGGTGCTGTTCATCGACAGGGAGGAGAAGTAGATGGGACGAACGTGGACTGGCAGTCGGCGCGCGGCGCCGGCTGCGGCACTTTCACATACTTCCGGGAGGGCAACATGAGATATTCACGCGCGTTTCGGCTCAGTGCGATTCTGGCCCTGAGTGCCACAATCGCGGGCTTGCTGGCCGCGGCTGCAAGTGGCGGGCAGGTCTTCCGCGAGACGATTCACGAGGAGGACACGGTCGTCCTCAAGGACTTCTGCGACGTCTCGGGCCTGACCGTTGAAGTAGCGTTCGTACTGGACGTCGACGTCCACGTGGTTCCTCACGGACCCGATGGTCTGGCCTACTTCCTCCAACACGGCACCAGGACCGAAGTGTTGACGAATCTCGCCAACGGCAAGTCCGTGAGCTCTGTCGCGAACGTGATCGAGAAGGATCAGCGCGTTACGGACAACGGCGACGGCACGCTGACGATCCTCATCCTTGCAACCGGCAATGCCGTGCTGTACGGCGAGGACGGCAAGGCGATCGCCAGGAACCCCGGCCAGCTCCGGTTCGAGATCCTCGTCAACCACGGCGGCACTCCGACCGATCCGTCCGACGACGAGTTTCTCGCCTACCTAGGGGTGGTGAAGGGCTCCACCGGCCGAAGCGACGATTTCTGCGAAGCCGCGGTGGACGCCTTGAGCTGATCAATCAGACGATGTAGTCAAGAGCCGCAAGAGATGGTTCAGGCGAGTGCGGCACACAGGCCGCACTCGCCGAGTGAGGGCAGGTTGCTCAATCTGTTTCGGACCATCCGCGTATTAGGGGGAGCAACGGGCGGCGACTAACGGCAAGATCACACGTCCCACGCCCGCTGCAATCAGTCACTCTTGGCGTTCCTCAGTAAGCAATCGCCTTACGAAGCCCGAGCCGCGCCGGTCGAGGTAGCCGCGATTCGGCTCAACCAAGCCACGCCCATTACCGCGAGCTATCTCCTTCGTGCTCTCAGCGGCCCTCGATGTGCGCCGCGTGATGCACCGGTGATGCATGCCAAAATAGAAACCCCTGCATTTGCAGGGGTTTCCTTAGCAGACCTCTAAGCCGGATTCTTCGTCCTGCGGTTCGTTAGATCGGCATAATTGGCTCAACCATGCGGTTCCTCCGCGATCGGGGATCTCGCAGAATGGTGCCAACCGGTCTCCTCGTGATGCCCCGGTGATGCACAGCCTCTGTAGTCGTGTCAGCAACGCCAACGACTTCTTCTTTCTGAGTCGGTACCTGCGCGCGCTCAAGCGCGGCTCCGCTTATCAGGGCTCACTCCACGCATTTCCAAGCGAATTCTCAGGCTACTCCCAGCAAGATGTGGTTGGCTCCGACGATGGCGAAGTCATGCGCTCAAGCAAAGGAAACGAAGCTCACGGTCAAAAGCGGGCTTGTGCCTGATGGAGCACGTCCTCGCGTCCTCGTCGTTGATGACGAGGAGAGCATCACCGACCTTGTCGCCACTGCGCTCCGCTACGAGGGTTTCGAGGTCGAGATCGCGGCCGGCGGCCGCGCCGCCCTCAGACTGGCGACGTCGTTCCGGCCGCACCTGATCGTTCTCGACGTGATGCTGCCCGATCTCGATGGCTTCGAAGTCCAGCGGCGGCTGGCGGCTGACCGGCTGCGCGTCCCGATTCTGTTCCTCACAGCCCGTGACGCGACCGAGGACAAGGTCCGGGGCTTGACCGTGGGCGCCGACGACTACGTGACCAAGCCGTTCAGCCTCGAGGAGCTGGTCGCGCGCGTGCGCGCGGTTTTGCGCCGGGCCGGCGAGGCCGAGCCCGACCCGCGGCTCGTCTTCTCCGATCTCGAGCTCGACGAGGCGACGCACGAGGTCTGGCGCGGACGCCAGCTGATCGAGCTTTCGCCGACCGAGTTCAACCTGCTCCGCTATCTGCTCTTGAACGCCACGCGGGTCGTCTCGAAAGCGCAGATCATCGATCACGTTTGGCGCTACGACTTCGACGGCGACTCGCGGTTGGTCGAGACCTACATCAGCTATCTCCGCAAGAAGGTCGACTTCACTGAGCCGAAGCTGATCCATACCGTCCGGGGGGTCGGATACACGCTGCGGAAGCCGCGCGACGGATGACGCTGCGGTCGCGCATAGTGCTGACGACGGTCTCGCTGGCGGGCGTCGGCCTCGCCGTCGCCGGCCTCGCCACCTATTTCTTCCTGGGCGCGTTCCTGACCAGCCGCCTCGACGAGCAGCTCGAGGGCGCATCACAGCCGGTAGCGGCGGCTCTCCTTACGGGCGGCCAGCATGAGCAGTTCGGGACCGCACCCGTGGAAGGTGGGCACCTGATGCCGGCCGGGGTGTACGGAGCCCTGCTCGACGCCGAGGGGGGCGTCGTCGACGACGTCAGCTTCAACTACGGCGAGCAGGCGCAGCCGCGGCCGCGCCTGCCGGGCGATCTCCGCAGCGCGCGGGGCACCTTGGGCGAGGCCGATCCGGTCACAACCGGGGCTGTTACTGGCTCGACCAGGTTCCGGCTACTTGCACTGGCGCTCGGTGACGGGCGCACGGTGGTCGTGGCCTTTCCGTTGACGGACGTGACGACCACGCAACGCCGCCTGCTGCTGATCGAAGTGGCCGTGACCGCGCTGCTTCTGCTCGCGATTGGCGCTGCCGCCTTGTGGCTCACCCGCCTCGAGCTGCGGCCGCTCGAGCGGATGAGCGAAACGGCCGACGCGATCGCCGGCGGCGACCTTTCGCAGCGGGTCGGACCCGACGACACCCGCACCGAGGTCGGACGGCTCGGCGAGGCGCTCAACCGCATGCTTGCTCAGATCGAACAGGCATTCGCAGAACGGATGGCGTCGGAAGAGCGGCTGCGCCGGTTCGTCGCCGACGCCTCGCACGAGCTCCGCACCCCGGTCACCTCGATCCGCGGCTACGCCGAGCTGTTTCGCCGCGGCGCCGCCGACCGACCCGAGGATCTCGCGAACGTCATGCGGCGGATCGAGAAAGAAGGCGCGCGCATGGGCCAGCTCGTCGACGAGCTGTTGCTCCTCGCCCGCCTCGATCAAGGGCTGCCGCTCGAGCAGAAGCCGGTCGACCTGAGTGGCGTGGCAGCGGCCGCAGTCGAGGCCGCCCGTGCGACCGAACCGGATCGCCCCCTCGACCTCGACGCGCCCGCGCCGGTCGTCGTCCGCGGCGACGACCTCCGCCTGCGCCAGGTGGCCGACAACCTGATCGCCAACGCCCGCACCCACACACCGGCGGCGACACCCGTGCACGTCCGGGTCGGCGCCGAGAACGGGCAGGCCGTACTCGAGGTCGTCGACGAAGGGCCGGGGATCGCGCCCGCGGACGCGGCGCGGATGTTCGAGCGCTTCTACCGCGCCGACGAGTCGCGCTCGCGTCAGGTCGGCGGCGCCGGCCTCGGGCTGGCGATCGTCAGATCGGTCGTCGAGGCCCACGGCGGCACGATCACCCACCGAGCGGGCGAGCAGGGCGGCGCGGTCTTCCGCGTCACGCTGCCACGTGACGACGGAAAGCCGCCTGCGAGCGGCTGACGAGTCGACGCCCGGGCGCCGATTCTCGCCCTTTTCTCACGCCGTTCCAAGCCTGCTTCCAGCCTGCCGCGTCAGCCTGGGTTCAACTCGTTTGACCCCCGACGCAAGGAGCGATCATGCTGAATCGAGTTCTCGGACTTACTCTCGCCGTGGCCGCCGCGCTCGCGGCGGCCGTTGCCGTGGCCGCCGCGCCCGGGGCACCGGCGGCGGCGCCCGACAACGCTGTCCTGGACTGGTATCGGTATGCGGGCCAGGAGGTCAACCAGGCGGCGCAAATGCGCGGGCAACCGCAGCGCGCACGGCTGGAGACGGCGATGGTGCAGGGTGCGGTCTACAATGCAGTGAACGCGATCGCGGGTACCAACCAGCCCTATCTGGCCGCGCCATCGGCCCAGCCGTGGTATTCCAAGGACGCCGCGGCGGCGACTGCGGCGTATCGAGTGGTGATCGCGCTGTTGCCCGACCGGCAGCCGGCGCTCGAGCCGCTGTATGAGCAGTCGCTGGCCGGGATCCCCGACGGTACCGCGAAGAACGGTGGCATCAGGGTGGGCGAGGAAGCGGCGGCGGCGATGCTCGCCGCGCGCGAGGAGGACGGCCGCGACGGACCGAGGAAGCCCGTGATCGGCACGGAGCCGGGCGAGTGGCGGCCGACGCCGCCTGCGTTTGCGATCGCTCCCATGGCCTGGATCGAAGACGTCGAGCCGTTTCTCATCCCCAGCGCCGAGCGGCTGCGCACCCGCGGCCCCAACCGGCTCACCAGCGGGGTCTACGCAAAGCAGTTCGCCGAGGTCAAGGAGCTAGGCGCGGCCAACAGCGCCACGCGCACAGCCGAGCAGACCGAGGTCGCCCTGTACTGGGATAAGGCGCCCTGGGGTGAGATCCTCGTGTCGCTGGCCCAGAGCCAGAACCTCAACACCAACGACACCGCGCGCCTGCTGGCAATGGTGAGCCTCGCCGGCGCCGACGCCGAGATCACCTGTATCAGCGAAAAGAACTACTGGAACACGTGGCGGCCGATCACCGCGATCCGCGAAGCGGATACCGACGGCAATCCGGCCACGACGCCAGACCCGAACTGGACGCCGCTGATCGAGACGCCAGGGTTCCCGGAGTATCCCGCGGGACACACATGCGGTAGCGGCGCGATCGTCGGCGTGCTGCAGAGCTTCTTCGGCACCGACAAGGTCCAGTTCAGCGCCTTCAGCTCCGGCTCGGGCACGACCAGGAGCTTCGCCAGCTTCTCCCAGGCGCTCGACGAGGTCATCGACTCGCGCGTGTGGGGCGGGATCCACTTCCGCACCGGAGACGAGGTGGGCGCCCGAATCGGCGCCAGGGTCGCTAATTGGGCAAGCAGCAACTACTTCAAGCCCACCTCGCGCCGAAAGGAACGCGGATGGCCTTCCAGCCCATCAGCGTCTTGGCCCGCCTGATCTACGCTGTCCATCGTGCGCCGGATCTTCGACGGCGCTCGAGAGATGCGAGGCATGAGCGCGATCGGGCCTTGCGGCTTCGCGGACCGTCGAAGGTCGGGCGAAATCCCTGCTCGTCCCTGCCGGCACCGGCGTTCGCGATCCGGTGTTCAGCGTCAGCGCATTGACCAAATCGCTACGCCCCTGTTCGGCATCGACGCCTGAAGGGGCGACCAGACCGGAACAGCAGGCGACCTTGCTGGGGAAGGCATAGCTCGCGAGGACGGGATTTCGTTCGACAGGAGCTAAAGGACCGCAAGCCGCTGCTGGCGGCTCGCAACGAGATCGGTTCATCACCGCCGATCGAGTGCGCTCGCGTCAGGTCGGGGGCGCCGGCCTCGGGCTGGCGATCGTCAGGTCGGTTGTCGAGGCCCACGGCGGCACGATCACCCACCGCGCGGGCAAGCAGGGCGGCGCGGTCTTCCGCGTCACGCTGCCACGCGCCAAGCATGACGACGACGGACAGCCTGCGCGCGCCTGATTGACGCCGGTCGCTGACTCTCGCCCTTTTCTCACGCCCTTCCCAGCCTACTTCCAGCCTGCCGCGCCAACCTGGGTTCAACCAGGCACCACGACGCGCTCCAAGTCGCGGGCCGCAAACAGATGAAGGAGTGGTTGCGTTGATCAAGTCACATGGGAGGAGAGGTTGGCGGCGCTCGCTTGTGCTGACGCTGGTCGCACTCGCTCTGGTGTCGCTGGCTCTCCTGGCCGCCGGCTGCGGTGGAAGCGACGACAGCGTCGCCGTTGCCGCTGCCGACACGACCGGGCCGACGACGACCGAGGCAGAGGGTGCTGCCGTTGAAAAGACGGAGCCCGAGCAGGCGCTGCTCAAGTTCGCGCAGTGCATGCGCGACAACGGCATCCCGGACTTCCCGGATCCGGTCGCCAACGCCGACGGCAGCTTCGGCTTCGGCCAGCCGCAGCCCGGGACCGACTACGACGCGTGGTCCCGGGTCGTGAAGGGGGCCTGCCGCGAGCAGCTCGCCGACACCGGCCTGACGTTCGGCGGCCAAGGCGGAGACGCCGCGGCGGAAGCCGAGCGCCAAGACACGCTGCTCGCCCTGGCCAAGTGCATGCGCGCCGAAGGCGTCGACTGGCGCGACCCCGACCCGAACGAGAGCGCCATCGACGCGATCCACGGCGCGCTCGGGAACCTCGACCAGCAGTCGCCGACCCTCCAGGCGGCGCTCGCCAAGTGTCAGTCGCTCCTCTCCGACGCGTTCGGACACGGCGGATGAGCGCGCAAGCGAAAACCACGCCCGCGCAAGAAGGCGGCGGCACGGCTACCGCCAAGGGCGGGCTGCGGCGGGTCGTGGCCGCAATCGCCGGCGGCTCCGCCGTAATCGCCGTCGCCATCGCTGCAGTCGTCGCCTCCGGCGGTGGCGAAGCGAGCGCGCAGAGCGCCGCAACGCCGGTGACGTCGACCGCCACGGTTGCCCCGCGTGACCTCATCCAACGCGACACGGTGCAGGGCACGCTGACGTACACGGACGGTCGCAACGTGCCCAATTACCGGCAGGGGACGGTCACGCGGCTGCCCGCCGAAGGCGCGACGCTCGCACGCGGCGACGTCCTCTACCGCGTCGATACGAAGCCGGTCGTGCTCCTCTACGGCGGGCAACCGGCCTGGCGCGCGCTCAGCGAGGACGTCACCGGCGGCGAAGACGTGCGCCAGCTCGAGCGCAATCTGCGCGAGCTCGGCTACGACGAAGCCCGCACCATGAGGATCGACAACGTCTTCGGATCGGCGACACGCGCAGCCGTCGAGCGTTGGCAAGAACAGCTTGGTGTCGAGATCACCGGCGTCGTGACACTGGGAGACGTCGTCTTCTTGCCGGGTAAGCGTCGCGTCGGGACTCTGCGCGCGGCCGTGGGCGACCGCGTTCGCGGTGGCCAGTGGCTCCTGGCGACGACCGCCACGTCGCGCATCGTCAACGCCGACATCGAAGCGAGCAGGCAAGGCGATGTCGACGTCGGCGATGTCGTGGTCGTCGATCTGCTGAACGGCACGACCGCCAAGGGGACGATCGGCGCGGTCGGACAAGTGGCAAAGACCGCGATGGCGAACGGCAACCCGACGTCGACGATCGAGCTGAAGATACAGCTCGAGCAGCCCCGCGTCGCCGGTCGTCTCGACCTGGCGCCGGTCGAGGTGCAGATCACCAATGAACGCGCGAACGACGTCTTGGCGGTTCCGGTGACCGCGCTGCTCGGCCTACGTGGCGGCGGCTACGGAGTCGAGGTGATGCGCAGCGGCGTGCCCGTAGTGATCGCGGTCGAACCGGGCCTCTACTCCGACGGCGGCTATGTCGAGATCTCGGGCGGCGCACTCGAGGAGGGCGACAAGGTCGTGGTGCCGGCATGACCGCGCTCATGCCGGCGCGGGCCGACACTGCTGACCGTCAAGGCACATTCGTGCTCGAGCTGCGCGGCGTGACCAAGGTCTACGCCGGCGGCGTGACAGCGCTCGCAGATGTCGACCTGGCGATCACGGCCGGCGAGCTCGTCGCCATCGTCGGCCCATCGGGTTCCGGCAAGTCGACGCTCCTGCACATCATCGGCACCCTCGACCGGCCGACCTCGGGCCAGCTCTGGATCGATGGCCACAACACCGCTCTCCTCGACGACCAGCAGCTGGCCTCGCTACGGGCGCAGGCGATCGGCTTCGTCTTCCAGCAGTTCTTCCTGCTCGATGGGATGAGCGCGCTCGAAAACGTCGCGACCGCGCTGCTCTACACGGGCACGCGCGCCGGTGAACGACGCCGGCTCGCGCGCGAGATGCTCGAGCGCGTCGGCCTCGGCCACCGCCTCCACCAGCTGCCGAACAAGCTCTCGGGCGGCGAGCGTCAGCGAGTGGCGATCGCCCGCGCGCTCCTGGGCAGGCCGGCAATCGTGCTAGCGGACGAGCCGACCGGCAACCTCGACACCCGCACAGGCGCCGAGATCCTCGCCCTGCTCGAGGAACTGAACGGCGATGGGACGACGATCCTGGTGATCACCCACGAGCGCGAGATCGCCGGTGCCTGCCGCCGCCAGATCAGCGTCCGAGACGGACGCATCGAACACGACAGCGCCGACGAAGCGTGATCGAGCTCGCGCCCAACCGCCTCCTTGCCGGTGACGTCCTCCGCGTCGGCTCGATCGGTCTGCGCACGCGCCGGCTCCGGGCGGCGCTCTCAGCGCTCGGGATCGCAATCGGCATCGCCTCAATGGTCGGCGTGCTCGGCATCTCCGAGTCCAGCAAGGCCGACCTCCTGGCCCAGCTCGACCGCCTGGGCACGAACCTGCTGACAATCACGCCCGGACGGTCGGTGTTCGGAGAGGCGGCCAGATTACCCGTGGTCGCGCCGCAGATGGTCGGCCGTATCGCGGCGGTCGAGGAAGTCGCATCGGTGCGCGCGATCCCCGGCGCGAGCGTCCGACGGACGCCGTACATACCCACCGAGCAGACGAACGGGATCGGAGTCGCCGCCACCGACACGAACCTGCTCGCCACCCTGAGCGGAACGATCAAGAAGGGCGTCTTCCTGAACGCGGCGACGGTGAGAAACCCTGTTGTCGTGCTGGGCTCCGTCGCGGCGGAGCGGCTCGCCATCTCAGACCTCGCCGCCGGCCCCCGGCTCTACATCTCCGGCCGCTGGTTCACGGTCGCCGGGATCCTCGACGAGCTCCAGCTGGCGCCAACCATCGACCGCTCGGCCCTGATCGGCTACCCGATCGCCGAGATTCTCGGAGGTGGCCGAGACGCCACCAGCATCCATGTACGCACCGACCCGGACATCCTCGCCGACGTTCGCAGTGTGCTGCCACGGACGAGCAATCCCGAGCATCCGGACGAGGTGTCGGTCACACGTCCGTCGGACGTGATCGAGGCGCGCGCAGCGGCGAAGTCCGCCTATACCTCGCTCTTCCTCGGCCTCGGCGCGATCGCGCTCCTGGTCGGCGGCGTCGGCATCGCCAACGTCATGGTCATCTCCGTGCTCGAACGCCGCTCGGAGATCGGCCTCCGGCGTGCCCTCGGCGCCGGCAAGCGCCACATCTCGCTGCAGTTTCTGACCGAGTCGCTGCTGCTGGGGGTGCTCGGGGGCGTCGCCGGCGCGCTGATGGGAACGCTGATCACCGTCGGTTATGCCTGGAGCCGCGGCTGGTCGGTCGCCGTGCCGGCCTATGCGCCCGGCGGCGGCCTGATCGCAGCGCTCCTAATCGGTGCCATCGCCGGCCTCTACCCAGCCGTCCGCGCCGCACGCCTGGCGCCGACCGACGCCCTGAGGTCGGTCTGATGTCGCCCGGAGGCAACCTCTCATCAGCCACGCCGAGGGCGCTGCCGAATGGCTCCTTCGTCGCGACGGAACTCTCCGTTTGCGTCCGCGTCAGAGCTCGTCAGGACCGTCTTCGTGGCCTGTGGACGCCGCTGTGGCCCTCAACCAACCTCCCCCACAGCGGCGTCCAGAGTCCTGTCGAGCCAGGTGACCGAAAGACCACACCCAACAAGGAGGAAGCGATGAAGTACGCACTTCTCGTCTACGACAACCCCGGCTCCTGGGGCAGCATCTCCACCGAGCAAAAGCGCGCCCTTCACGGCGAGTACCACGCTGTGGCCGCCGCCCCCGGCATGATCGGTCACTACCGGGTTCGGCAACCGCAGAAGACGGAGACCGTGCGCGTCACGGAGGGCCAGACAGTGACAGCGGAGGAACCCTCTCCCGCGAGGGAGAACCTCCAGGCCTTCTATCTGTTCGAGAGCGACGACCACGACTCCGTCCTCGAGGTCGCCGCCAGGATTCCGGCCGCTCGCATGGGCGGCGCCGTCGAGGTGTGGCCGCTCATTTAGCGCTAACGGCGTAAGCCGGACATTCGCGGCCGCAACGTCCCGCAGCATCCGACGACTAGCAAAACGCAGCTCCCGCTAGTGGGTCCCACGGGCTCGTTGCTCGCCTTGGCCGGGGCGGCCGGCCGGGTCGCGGACGACCGCGCCCGGCTGTCCGTTCACGGTCACCAGCTCGAGCTTGGCCTCGAGTCGTTTTGCTTGCCCGGCGAAGCCGGCCAGGAGGCGGGCGACGTTCGCCTTGCCGTGCATCGGCTTCGGCACAGCCACGGTCTTGCCGCCGCCGTCGCCGTCGAAGACGACATCGGCGGCGAGGAGCTCGACGAGGGTGGCGGTGTCGCCGTCTCTGGCGGCGGCGAAGAACCGGTGTGCGAGCTCTTCGCGGCGCTCCCGCGAAGACTCGAGGCGGGGCTTACGCTCCTCGACATGGCGGCGGGCCCACACCGCCAGTTGCAGTTCGCCTCGCTCCTGTCGACGACTACGGCGATCTTGTCGTAGCCGAAGTCGAACACCTCGCGCAAGAGGAAGACCGCCCGCTCGACGGGCGACAGGCTCTCTCGAGCAGAACGAGGACGCCAGCGAGAAGGAGTCGGCGAGCTCGGCCTGCTCGTCGACCGTCTCGGTGTTGTCAGTAACGATCGGCTCCGGTAGCCAGGGGCCGAAGTAGTTCTCGCGTCGATGCCGCGCCGAGCGCAGCTGGTCGATCGCCAGCCGCGTCGTGATCGAAGTCAGGGTAGGCGGGTGGCGACTCGACCTACCGGCTTGCCGGGAGCTTCATAACGCAGGAACGCCTCTTGGACGATGTCCTCGGCGTCGGCGACGCTGCCGAGCATGCGGTAGGCGAGCAGGATCAGCTGCCGCCGCAGCCGGACCGAGTCGAGGTTCGTGTCCGTGTTCCTCATCTACCGCTAGCTGACGATGTCGGCGGCATGGTTGTGACAAACGATGTGTCACACGCGCACACCGGTCTCGTCATTCCTTTTGACCGAGACGGGAGGAGACTCGAGATGCGTGTGTTCATAGCTGGAGCGCGCGGCGCGATCGGGCGGCGACTGGTGCCGCTCCTGACCGCGAGTGGTCACGAGGTCATCGGGACGACGAGAAGCACCGACAAGGCCGTCGCCTTGCGCCAGCTTGGCGTGGAGCCCGTCGTGATGGACGGCCTCGACCGCGACGCGGTGTTGAAGGCCGTCGCGGACGCCGTGCCCGACGGTGTCATCCAAGAACAGACGGCGCTCTCCGGCAAGATGAACATGCGCAAGTTCGACCAGTCGTTTGCGGCGACGAACAAACTGCGCACAGACGGCACCGAGTACCTGCTCGAAGCCGCCGTCGAGGCGGGAGCGTTGCGCTTCCTGGCCCAGAGCTACACCGGCTGGCCGAACGCACGCGAAGGCGGGCCGATTAAGACCGAAGACGACCCGCTTGACGCGACTCCTCCCAAGGCGATGCGCGAGACGCTCGAGGCAATCCGCCAGCAAGAACGACTCGTGATCGAGGCGAAAGCAGTGGAAGGACTGGCATTGCGCTACGGCACCCTCTACGGCCCCGGAACCGCAATGGTCAAAGGGCGTGAGTATGTCGAGGCGATCCGCAAGCGTCGCTTTCCAATCATCGGTGACGGCGACGGCATCTGGTCGTTCGTCCACATCGACGACGCCGCCCAGGCAACAGCCCTTGCCGCCACGCAGGGCGGGCGCGGCGCCCACAACCTCGTCGACGACGAACCAGCCCCGGTCTCGGTCTGGTTGCCGTATCTTGTCGACGCCATCGGCGCCAAGCGGCCGATGCGAGTCCCGCTCTTTGTCGGTCGCCTCGCCGCCGGCGAGGTCGGCGTCTCGATGCTGACCCAGATCCGTGGCTCGGCGAACGGCAACGCCAAGCACGCCTTCGGCTGGCAACTACGCTATCCGAGCTGGCGCGAAGGGTTCGTCACGGCCTCGACGACGAGCCGCTGCTCTTACCTCCGCGCAACCTGAGCGAGGTTAAGCCTGACTAACGTCGAGCAGTTGCCGCGATCGGTTGCGCTCACCATCTGCACCCGCCTAGGCCACGTCCCGGCGAGAGGCGGCGCGCGCGCCGGCTACCGCCGTAACGGCCGCGTAGAGAACCAGGAGGGCGAGAGCGACCGCCGGTGCGAGCAGCGTCTCCGGTTCTTGCCCGCTGATCGCCTTTCCGGCGGCGGCAGGCAGGAGCCGACCGACGTCGCCAACCCCGGCAAGGTCGCCAACCAGCAGGTTCTCGACGAACAGGAACCAGACGACGATGCCGACGAGTGCCGGCACCTGGTTGCGAACGATGGCACCAACACCGACGCCGATCGCCGCCCACAGTGCCGCCGCTGCCGTGCTCCCGGCGATCAGGAGCGTGTAGTCGCCTGCGTCGAGCAGGACGTCGATCCCGCGCGTCCTGAGCGCCGCCGTGCCCGCGCCCGCCGCGACGGCACCGGCGGCGAGCCCGAACCCGGTCGCGATCAGCATGCTCGCCCACACCTTCGCAGCCACGACTCGCTGGCGCCGAGGGTTGACAAGCAACGTGGGGCGGATTGTGCCGTGGCGGATCTCGCCGGTGATCGACATCGCACCGAGCAGGGCAGCGAAGAGCGCGCCGAGGTACTCGCCCCACCCAAACAGCACCGAGATCTGCTTCGAGCTGCTGTCGAAGTTCCCGACGTCGACGCCCAGCCCGTGAAGCAGCACGACGAACAGGATGAGGACGAGCATGGCACCGAACAAACTGAGTCCCGTCCGGGTCGAGCGTTGCTTGAACAGCTCGGAGCGCAGAGCGGCGCTCACGACGCGCCTCTCGCGATCAGGCTGAGGTAGACCTCTTCGAGCGTTTGGCCGCTGCCGGTGACCTCATCAAGCGGCGCGGTAGCGACGAGACGGCCACCATTGATGATCATCACCTGGTCGACGGACTGCGCCACCTCCGCCAGCAGGTGGCTCGAGACGAGTACCGTGCGGCCTCCCTCGGCGAAGTTACGCAGGAAGCTGCGCAGCCAGTGCACCCCGACCGGATCGAGTCCGTTTGCGGGTTCATCGAGCACGAGCAGCTCAGGGTCGCCGAGCAGCGCCGCGGCAAGCCCGAGCCGCTGCCGCATCCCGAGCGAGTAGGTCCGCACCCGCCGATGGGCGTTCGCCGCCAGCTCGACCAGCTCCAACACCTCGTCGACGCGGCTCGGCGGGATCTCCGCAGCAATCCCGAGCGCACGCAGATGGTCGCGGCCGGACCGTCCAGGGTCGAAGTCGTTTGACTCGAGCACCGCGCCGACCCGACGCGCCGGCTGGTCGAGCTCGCGATAACGACGACCGAAGACGAGCGCCTCGCCGCTCGTCGGCTCGGCGAGCCCGAGCAACACGCGCAGAGTGGTCGTCTTGCCGGCACCGTTCGGGCCGAGGAAGCCGGTAACGGTGCCCGCCTCAAGCGAGAATGTGATGTCGTCGACGGCGAGGACATCGTCGTAGCGCTTGGTCAACCCCTGAACGCTGACGACGGCGTTATCAGGAAGCACGTGCATCGACCCCGACTTTCCACGCAGCTGTCCGTCCACCATCGCTCTGGTGGCGGCGGCATCTGCGGTCATGCTCCACGACCTCGATCGCGGTCGGACCGCTCGGACCGATTGCGGGACCGAACCACGCCGAACACCGCGGCACCCAGGGCGATCACCGCCAGAATCACGAGCATGGCTCCCCCACCGTGCCGGCTTGCCTGGTCTATGGATGCAATCAAGAGGTCCAAGTTCGTGCTCTCTTCTCTGGCGCGAGGTTGGCAAAGTGTTCTTTCATCGACTCATCTCCTTGTCGGAGGACTGGAACGAACCACTCCTACGTCTGCTTGCAGCCTGCAACTTTGGAGGGCGTCGTGCCGGGTTGAACCCAGGCTGACGCCGCAGCCTGGGAGTAGGCTTGGAACGGCGTGAGAAAAGGGCGTGAGAAAAGGGCGTGAGAAAAGGGCGAGAGTCGATGACGGGACGGCCGGCCCTGGCCGGCCGTGAACCGCCCACTCTCGCCCGACCCGCAATCGAGTGACGCGACTTCGCGGTGAGCCGGCGGCGGGGGCCACTACTGCTTTCGCGTCGACCGCCAAAGCCTGTTGCCACCGGTTGCGACCGGAGCGCATGGCCATGAACGATGTAACGGGCTCTCCCTCTGTAAGCAACAGCCTTTCTGAGCTGGCGCTCTCAAAGAGGGCAATCGCTGGAGTTCGGCTCAACCAAGCCGTTCGTGACGGATTCCGGGCGGTATTGCGAGCTCTCACGCTCGCGTGTGCGGAAGATCGTGATGCACCGGTGATGCACGCACGCGGATTTCATTCGGAGTACAGAAATGGGAAAACCCTGCAAATTGCAGAGTTTTCCTTTAGCAGGCCTCTAAGCCGGATTCTTCGTCCTACCGTTATGTGGAAGGGCGTGCATGGCTCAACCATGCGGTCTCCGGTTCTGTGGCAGTGTTGTAGAACGCCGCCACGGGGCGTCCTCGTGGTGCACCGGTGATGCACGGACGCCGTTTCCTACGCGAGCAACGCGGGAGGACTGCCTCCGCAAGAGCGTGCGAGAACCTCGGCCCGTCACGCCGGAGGTCGCGGGTCGAGTCCCGTCTCTTCCGTCTCTTGCTCACCCTCGACGTCTTCCGCGGTCAGCTCGGCGAGATGTTCTGGTTGATCCGAAAGAAGTTGTCTGGGTCGTACCTTTTCTTCAACGCTTGTAGCCGGTCGTACTTCTTCGGGCCGTAGGACTCGCGAACCCGGTCGGCCCCCTCGTCACCCAAGAAGTTCATGTACACGCCCTCGTGCCACGGCGCCAGAGCTGACCAGAAGCTCCGCACCCACTCGCGCTCCTCGTCGAAGCCCTCGCCCGTCTCCGTGCAGGCGCCGATGTTGTACGTGAAGCCCGCTTTCCGGCCATTGAACGCGGTCTCGTCTTCGCCCACCCGGCCCACCGCTCCGCCCAGCTGCCAGATCGGGAACGACGTCAGCGGCGAGGAGATCTGCAGCGATCGCTCGACCGTGATGTCGATGATCTCGTCGCTCAGCTCCGCGACGTCGCAGCTCTTGAAGTAGTACCAGCGGCCCGGCACGAAGCTCGGGTCCAACATTGCCTGGTGTGCCAAATACGGCTTCGGCATGCAAACGTCCGCGACCGGCGAGCCGAACTCCCTCAGCGGACGGATGAACTTCTCCCCCTCCTCCACGTCGCCTGCCCAGCAGCAGATGACCATCACGACCGGCTTCCCGTGCAGCTCCCGCGGGACGATCGGTAGCGGCGGCGCCTTGCGGTGGACGACGATCGTCATCAGCTCGTCCGGCGCCTCCGCAACCCAGTCGCGATAGAAGCGCAAGACCTCTCCGGACTGCTCCATCGGCCAGAACACCGGGCCTGCAAGCACCTGTGTCCCCAACGGCACGCAGCGGAACTCGAACTCCGTGACGATCCCGAAGTTGCCGCCGCCCCCGCGCAAGCCCCAGAAGAGATCTGCGTTCTCGTCAGCGCTCGCCTTGACAAACTCCCCGTCGGCCGTCACGAGATCCATCGAGACGAGCTGGTCGACCGACAGGCCGTGCTTGCGCATGATCCAGCCGATCCCACCGCCGAGCGTGAGCCCTGCCACGCCGGTGTGTGTGACGATGCCGGACGGTACCGCGAGCCCGAACGCCTGCGTTTCCTTGTCCAGCTCGCCGAGCAAGACGCCCGCCTGCACACGCGCCGTGCGCTTTTCGGGATCGACGCGGACGCCCTTCATCGGCGAGAGGTCGATCATCAACGCCTCGTCTGCGACCGACAGACCCGGGAACGAGTGCCCGCCGCTCCGCACCGCAACCGGCAGGCCGCTCGCCCGCCCGAACTTCACCGCGGCGATCACATCCGAGACGCCCGCGCAGCGAACGATCACCGCCGGGTGCTTGTCGAACGAGCCGTTCCAGATCCTGCGATGCACCTCGTACTCCTGATCCCCAGGACGAACGACGTGTCCACGAAACAGACCTTCGTCGATCTGGATCGCGTCAACGATGGTGCTCACCGCCCGAGTGTCGCACTTGGAGCAGAACCCGCCAAAGCCGAGTCACGCCGACGCAGGCGAGCAGCGGCTCGCCCTCGCGGATCTACCGCGCTCCCCCGGCCGACCGGTGGGACGCATGCGCACGCCGGCTTCGCCGCTCACCGTCGTGTCTCGAGTCCATCACTCCGAAAACGGCGCAGGAAGCCAGGGTGGATGGGCGAACGCGAGCGCCGCGAGTCCGAGCAGCACGACACCTATGAGCGGCGTCAAGGCAGGACCATGACGTCCCGTCTTCTCGTAGACCATCACCGCGGTCAGTGCCGCCATCCACCAGAGCACGGCCACACCGGCGGCGAACATGACGAGCATCAGCGCCCAGCAGCAGCCGAGGCAGAAGAGGCCGTGCCCGAATCCGAGCCGGAAGCCAGCCTCCGGTCCGCGACGGTAGTGGGCGAGCAGGTGGGGACCGGGATGGCAGCACTTGGACAGGCACTGATCCTTCAGGTCAGAGAACTGGAAGGCTCCTGCGAGGGCGAGCACGCTGCCAGCGATGAGCCACGGCCGCTCCGAGAGCCAGGGCAGGGCGTCGACCGTGCGATGCACGACGGCGTCGCCGAGGAGCGCGAGCGCGCCGAACCCGGTCCAGACGGCGACGTAGCCCCCAAGAAAGGCGACACGCGCCTGCCGCGGGCGTTCCTGATTGCCGCTGACGGCATCGAAGAGCCGGATCAGCGGCAGGGCGGACGGCAGCATCATCGCGGCCACCATCGCCTGCCATGCGAGGAGAAAGAAGAGGAGGGCGGCCCACGGCGACTGGCCGCCCTCGATCAGCGCATCGTGATGGAGCGTCCCGGCCGCACCGGTCAGCTCCGCTGCGACGGCGAGCGCCCAAGCGGCGGCGATGGCCAGGAGCACCGGCCTGGGAACGCGTCCATGCGGGCGCTCGAGCGGGCGCGCGATCACGCTCATCCGGCGTGCTCCATCTTCCACTCGGACTGGATCGCGTTGCGGCCCGCGTACTCCCAGGTCATACCGTACTGCGGCAGATCCACCCGGTTCACGCTCGCCTTGGCAATCCAAGCTGGGGAGCCGGGAACGGTCGAGAAGACGGAGTTCTGCAGCGTGGTCACGCTCCCGTCCGGGCCGCGGTAGGGCTCCATCTCCGTCTCGACGATGCCCGGGATGCGCAGGGTGCCGCTGCCACCGGCCACCTCGTGTGTGATGGGAACGAACTCGACGCCCTTCACCTCTCCGATCAGCGCCATCCAGAGGTCGCTGAGCGGGCCACCGAGCTTGCCGGTGAACGCCTCCAGGAGAGCGTCCCGCTGCTCCTGCGTCCCGCTCTCGTCGACCAGCGCGACGACCTTCCAGTTGCCGGCCAGGACGTTCCCCGGGATGTGGCAGATCAGGACGAGGTTGAGGCCCGAGACGTCGAGCTCGCGGACCCGCCCGCGCTCGATGCCGTAGGCGACGATCGCGAAGCACTCCCCGAGGTCTGGGTCCTCACCGATCCAGCACGGGCAGTTGACGTTGCAGGAACAAGCCTCGATCAGGGTGCCGTCGAGCGAATAGATCGTCCGTGTCTCCGAGCCGGGCTCTTGAACTGTGGTCACAGTGACTCCTCTCGTTGGTCGTTTAACCACTGGGCGTGAATCGCAGTGGAACGATCGTTCCACGCCCCTCCTAGCCGGCTGCACGGGTCATCACGTCAGAGGGACCAGCTGGGTGGAGGAGCGCCCGGCGTGGCATAGGAGCAGAACCGCCCGGTCTGGATCGAGGACTCGAAGTGCGCCGCCAGAGCCGGGCAGGCCGTGTCGATGAGCCTGATCGCGGTCCTGATCGCCTTCGTCACGCTGATGCGCGCGCGCTCCGCCGGGGAAGAGAAGGTTCGGTCGCGGCCCCGCAGCCCAACTGCCCGCGCGAGTTGCTGCGTGAGGAGGTCTAGCTCGTCCTTCAGGCGGCCGGCGCGCTCCGCGTCCCCCCAATCGCGCGCCTCCTCGAGCTCTCCCTCGATCTCGTCGAGGCGCCGCCCGTACTCCGCCTTGGCCTGCTCGTCGAGCACGGGAGCGCCGTCGGACGGCCACGAGCCGACGAGATCGTTCTCAGCGAGCCGCACGCGGTTCTCGACCGGGCGCCCAGCCAAGGCGCTCACGAGCTCGAACGCGTGCACCCGGCGTCCGGGGCTGGCCAGGAGCGAGGCGATGTAGCGAAGTCCCTTCACGTCGCGGAGGCGGAACGTCTGCCCCTCGTAGACGATCGTCCAGAACTCCCCCTCGCGCCGGAAGACCGCATCCACGGCCGCTGGTTGCGCCGAATTGCTCGCGGAGAGCCGAGACACGCGTGACGAGACCGGTCATACCGAGCTCGTCGCAGAGCTGCGCCGCCTCCTCGAGCATCGCTTGCTGGCGACTGCGGTCGGCCGGTTCGCCGCGCGCCGCCAGGGCGCTCGCGTGCTCGAGCAGGACGCGGGTGCGGATCGCCTGCGCCCCGAGCAGCTCGCAGCGTGCGAGCGCAGTCGCGAAGTGGCGATCGGTCTCCTTCCAGCGCCCCAGCAGGGCCGCGAGCGTGCCGAGGCGAAGCGCGACGGGGCCGAACGGCTGCTGCGTGTAGGAGACGGCGTTGTCGTCGGCGTGCGGGAGTAGGAGCTCGTAGAGCTGGAGGGCGCGGCCTTCGTCGCAGAGGAGGACACACGCCTCGGCGAGTGCGCACAGGTGGAGGATCCAAAGGCCGTCGCGAGGAAGATCCGCGAAATCGTGGGCCGCGTGACGCTCGAGCTCGCGGCGTGCCATCTGGTGGTCGCCACGCTCGGCTGCGGCGAGGGCGTCGCGCCAGCTCGGGATCCACGGGAACCGCTCCGCATGGTCCTCGATCTCGGGCCAGAGCTCGCCGAGGCGGCCCTGCGCCCACCGGATTGCGAGCATCTGGGCGTAGCGGAAGACGTACGTCGCGTACTCGCTCTGGCGCAGCCTGCCGAGCTCGAGCGCTTCCTCGGCAAGGCGCTCGGCGTCGAGAAAGCGGCCGTCGAGCGTCGCCCGCAGAGTCCGGAGGGAGACCGTGTGCCAGCGGTAGAACGGCTGCTGCAGCCGCTCTGCGAGTTCCGTCATCGCCTGGCTCTCGGCGTCCATTCCGCGCCTGTCGCAAAGCTCGAGGAAGCAGTGGAATCGCGCGTTGTGGGCGAGGAACTCGATCTCGGGGTTGACGGTCTCCTTCGCGACACGGAGCATCTCTTCGCTGTGCGCGAGGCGCTCGAGCGCCATCCCCGGCGTGGTCAGCGCCCAGTGGCGCGAGTGGAGGCCCGTGACGAGCGCTTCGGAGTCGCCGAGGCGTCGTGCCACGTCGATCGCTTCCTGGCTCACCGCGACTCGGCGCTCGACCGGCTCGTTTCCCGACCACATCTCGAGGGCGAGGTGGGCGAGAAGGTGGGCACGCAGCGAGCTGTCGGCGGGCGGTAGGGCGGCGAGCGCCTCCTCCAAGAGCCCGACGCCGGTTCCGCCAACCTCGAAGCGCGCGTAGAGGAGGAACCCGCCGAGCGCGGTCACGTATCCCAGCGCTGCCTGCGCGAGCAGTTCGCCGTTCTCGAGCCGGCGGCCACCCTCGATCGCCTGCTCGAAGGTCGTTCGCGCCTCGGCGCCGTTCCCCGAGCGCCACTGCGCATCGGCGAGGCGCAGCAAGAGCTCGGTGCGGCGCTCGCCGGATGCATCCCCCACGAGGGCGAGAAGCTCGAGCGCGTGTCGGTAGTGGACCGCGGCTTCCTCGTAGGCGAACAGTGCGGAAGCGCGATCTCCGGCCCGAACCAGGGACTCGAGTGCTGGGCCGGCATCCCCGAGAGGCGCCGCCAGATACAGGTGCCGCGCGATCTCCGAGAGGTGCGGATCGAGGTCGTCGCCGTACACGCTCTCGAGCAGGCAACCCACCTCGTGGTGGAGCTCGAGTCGTCGTGCCGGAGGAAGGTCGTCGTAGAGCGTCTCGCGCACGAGCTCGTGTGCGAACGAGTAGCGCGTCGAAGGAAGCTCCGCGACGACGCCCAGAGCGGCTGCCTCGCGAAGGACGGCGAGGAGCCGGGTGGGAGTCAGCCGGCTCGTGCGCTGGAGCAGATGCAGGTCGAACTCGCGCCCGATGACGGCCGCCACCCGGAGAATCGCCACTGCCTCACGGGGGAGGCTTGCTACGCGGCGGCGGATCAGAGCACGAACCTCCTCGGGAATGCGGAGGAAGGGATCCTTGGTCGTCCGTTCAAGGCTCTCGAGCGTGTCCTCGGCCGCCAGCAGGCGGACGATCTCTTCCACGAAGAAGGGGTTGCCTCCGGTGATCTCGTGCAGTCGGGCGACGGCCTGACGTGTCGGCGGCGAGCCGGTGACCGTCCCGACGTAGGCTTCGAGGTCCCCCGAGGTCAGGCCGCGAAGCGGGACGCGTCTTCCGATCCGGGCGAGCTCGGCGAAGACGTCGCCAAGCTCGCGGGTCCGCCTCTCCGCCTCTCGATAGGACGCCACCAGCAGGATGCTGGACTCGGCGAGCGCGTAGCCAAGGAAGCGAAGCAGCAGCAGCGACGGCTCGTCCGCAGCGTGGACGTCGTCCAGCGTGACGAGGAGCGGCCGCTCGGAGGAAACGGCTGCGAGGAAGCGGCCGACCGCGTCGAACAGGCGAAAGCGCTCACTCTCCGGCACGACCGCGCTCGCCGCTCCGCGCCCTGCCACCTGCAGATCGGCGGGAGTGGCGAGCCGCTCGAGGTCGCCTCCGACGGAACGAACGACCTGCATCCACGGCCAGTAGGGCGGTGCGCCGCCCTCTTCCCAGCAGCGACCTGTGACGACGCGTACGCCGCGTTGTCCGGCAACCCCGGCGAGCTCGCTCAGCAACCGAGTCTTGCCGATGCCGGGCTCACCGGCGAGGAGCACGAGCGAGCCGCGACCGGAAGCCGCCTCCTCGAGCGCAGACGTGAGATCTGCCAGCTCTTGGACGCGCCCGACGAACGGGCGCAAGGAGGATCCCCTGGCGACCGCGGGTGGGGTAACTTGATGCACGGCTTCATCGTCCATCGAACAGTGCGAGCTGTCCAGCAATGGTTGAAGCTTGAAGCGCCCCCAAGGGGGAAGTTCGCCGGCCGGTTCCTTGCATAGCTTCGTTGCCTGATCCGACATCAGCTCGGCTACACGCCTATGCACAGGCTCTGCGGTCGAGCAAGAACGATGAGGTGCCAGCGCTCAACGCGGGCTGAGCCGCCAACCTGTCTCGCGTCAGTAGCGTCCCCGCTCGTGGTGTACGAGCCGGTTGAGGTTTTTCTCCGCCGCGGTTGTGGAGCGCGAGCCGTAGGCGAGCGCGGAGCAACTGCGGCGGGGTCCGGGTGACAGCTGACCACCGCGTCATCCTCGCGAGGTCCTGGAAGACACTCAGCGAGGAGGAGCACGGTGGTCGAGCACACGATGGACGTGTCGAGCTGGCTGCGCAAGCAGCTCGAGGAGACGAGCCCGGATCTGCTGCGGGTGATGGTCAAAGACTTCGCGGAGGCGTTGATGAGCGCGGACGCTGATGCGGTCTGCGGCGCCGGCTACGGCGAGCGCACACCGGAGCGGGTCAACCGCAGAAACGGCTACCGCGAGCGCGACTGGGACACCAGGGTCGGCTCGATCGAGCTCGCGGTGCCGAAGCTCAGGGAGAGCAGCTACTTCCCGGACTGGCTGCTGCAGCCGCGCCGGCGGGCCGAGCAGGCATTCGTGTCGGTGATCGCCGACGCCTACCTCGCCGGCGTCTCGACTCGCCGGGTGGAGAAGCTGGTGCAGCAGCTCGGCGTCGAGCGGATGAGCAAGAGCCAGGTCTCCAGGCTGGCGAAGAGCCTCGACGGGATCGTCGAGGACTTCCGCACCCGGCCGCTCGACGGCGCCCCGTACGCCTATGTGACGCTGGACGCGCTGGTGGTCAAGTGCCGCGAGGGCGGCCGGACGGTCAACGTCTGCGTCGTCCACGCGGTCGGCGTCAACCGGGAGGGCTTCCGCGAGTCGCTCGGCCTCGACGTCGTCACCGCCGAGGACGGCGCGGCCTGGCTCGCCTACGTGCGCTCGCTGGTCGCGCGCGGCCTCGCCGGCGTCAAGCTCGTCTCGAGCGACGCGCATCCCGGCCTCGTCGACGCGATCGCCGCCACGCTGCCGGGCGCCTCATGGCAGCGCTGCCGGACACACTTCATGCGCACCCTGCTGACGCGGGTGCCGAAGAGCGCCCAGTCGTTCGTCGCGACGATGGTCAGGACGATCTTCGCCCAGCCCGACGCCGCGACCGTGCACGACCAACACCGCCGGATCGCCGACCAGCTCGCCACCCGCTTCCCCGAAGCCGCCGCGTTGCTCGACGAGGCGGCCACGGATCTGCTCGCCTTCACCGGCTTCCCGAAGGAGCACTGGCGGCAGGTCTGGTCAAACAACTCGCTCGAACGCTTGAACCGGGAGATCCGCCGCCGCACCGACGTCGTCGGCATCTTCCCCGACCGCGCCGCAATCGTCCGCCTGGTCGGCGCCGTCCTCGCCGAGCAGAACGACGAGTGGGCCGTCGCCCGTCGCTACATGAGCGCCGAATCAATCACGAAAGCACTCACCGACCCGCCGCTCAACGAGCACGAGGAGGTGATGGAGATCGCAGCCGCTGCATAGACGTCAAGCGAGGATGACACGCTCAGCCTCGTACACCACTTGACGGGACGTGGCCC
>JAABUS010001582.1_pt1 | contig 48390 bp, 49 predicted proteins | sample 5560161 | NCBI WGS metagenome assembly JAABUS01 (sample SAMN10711885, study PRJNA513376) | rock metagenome | isolation source: Antarctica rocks | place: Antarctica: Victoria Land, Trio Nunatak nord | collected 2016-01-04 | reverse complement strand
GCGTCTCTTACCTAGGTAGAAGAGGGTTTTGTGGTACTTTGAGCACACTTCTTCATGTACACCAAAGCATGTATTCTTTGCACGTGGGCTCGACAATACAGTCCTGCACGTTCCACACTTGTGCTCTATGTTTAGTCAGTATCTTTGTGGAAAGCTTCGATGGTCGCTGTCTTCGGAAATGATTGATTGTACCTAAGCCGTGGTTATTCTCCTGATAGCAGAACATGTCAGCGAACAACTTAGATCACGTTAGACGCGACTATGTATACTTGACATACCTCCCATTTGTAGAGTATCTGGTTGCCCATGTTGCTGGTCGAGTTAATAGCTAAGATTGTATCGGAGTGACTTTGATGAAGAGGAAGCCGAGATATTTCGGGTTATGGAGCAAGATGCAATGTTCAAGGTAAGAGAATCTTATGTTCAACGACTGCGAAGCAAAACAGCCCTTGAAGTAAGAAGATGGAAGCAGAGCAAGGGTGATTTGTTCAGTAATGGACGCGTAGATGAATGCGCAGGATGCTGTGTTGTAAATAAGGGGTAAGGTAAACACCGGAATAAAAACAATCGACCCGGTGCCGGACAATGTGTCGAGCCCTGTAACGAAGAAGTTTTGCTAATGTACAAAGTGTAATCACAACATTCCTATAACCAAGTCCAACAAATCGGTGCTTGATAGTAGTCTTGCTGTGGAAGTCACCAATCAGTGGTGGTGTTGTTGTTGTATTGGAGTCGATATGCGACCCAAAGGCGCCGCCTTTGTGTATTTCCAGCGGAGTAAATGGTTGATTCGAACCCATACGGCAGATAGCTGGCTGGAAGTGGTCGAGCTGGTTCGCTTTAGATGTAGATGATCCATGATCAGCATGGAAGTTCCTTCGTCCTCGATATTTGATCAAGGATTTCCTTATTCGGCAACGGGTTCAAGCACCTCGCTAGGGGTGGTAGTGGTAATCTCGGAGGTGTCTGAAGTGGTGTCTCGAGAGCCGAGTCTCTTCAATTGCCATGCCATCGCATTCTCTTGGTGGTCGTAGTTTCATGTGGTAAATATTTGAAGCAGTAAGATGGTGTATGAAATTAGGCGGGAATCAGGTGAAGAAATAAAAAGGAAAAGAGCAAGCTTAGATAACTTGCAAAGATTACTCGACAACTTTGGAATTATCTTCAGATAACGGTGCCAGAAGAGACAAGTTTCTTCCATCAAAAAACTTGATTTCTCAAAAATACCAGGGGCCTAGACATTCAGATTAGAAATGACAGATCGAGTGTGGGATCACATGTTGGAAGATTCCGACAAGGAGCCTTTTTACTCCTATTGAAAGTCTCAGGGATTAAGCTGACGCAGATTGTTTGATAAGGGAATGCTAATAAACTCGTTCGGATTTCAAGCAGAGAAATCCTCAGCCATGTTGCGGAGTGGTCACACCTCCGACTTTGGTGGACTGTGCACGTCGGAAGATGCTTGTTGAAAGCTTGGACCACTTGCTGGTTGGACAGCTACCGCCGCTGTCCAGTGGTTTACATGTCACGAACGAGTCGCGCACCAGCCCACACAAATGGGTAATTGCGCTGGTACCAGTTGACACTACAGCAATCAGCTAGAGCGATGTCTTAAGAGAAACTGACTCACAAGGTCTTGCGTCCAGCAATTCGAGGGTGGGTTGCCCAGGATCCGCCAAGCAGAATGTTGTGTTTCCCATCGAAGAAATCGGCTTTAACGGTCAGTCAGTCAGGCAACTTAGGTCTTCAAAGTTTCTCTACCACTAAGACTCACCTGTGTATACTGGGTATAGACCCATAGGTTCGAATCCGTCGTGCCTCTCCAGCACCGAGCTAGTCCATTCCCACACGCCACCCATTTCACCCTGCCCAGATAGCTTGTTGCCATTCTGGGAAACAGGAGTAGGGTGGAAGTGCTTGAAGCCCACGTTGCAACCTTTGAGGTCAACAAAGACTTCGTGCGGATTTAGACGTCGCTCGGCGCTGGAAGCGCCATTACGACAATGCTGAGATGGCGGCGACTCCTCTACGCCTTCATTGGACATTTCCCTGTAGCACTGTAAGATTGGAACTTTGAAAATGGGTCGCAGAAAAGTACCCATTGACTGCAGAGATCTTTCTAGAAAGTACGCTTTGCCCTTCCTTGGCCTTGGCCACATCAACGTAATTGTAGATGCTTCGTACTTCGTCTGCGGTAGGAATGCGTCCGTTCATCCACTTTGCGCACCCTGAAAGCTCGTCGTAAGATGCCATGACTGGCCAGTGTAAAGCATGTCTTAATGGTACAGGCCCATAAACAGTTTTGACGGATTTGTCGTTCAGATAAGCATTAGTTAGACGTTGGCTATGCCCATTCAGGTAAACCCCGTCCCTGTTTACATGCATGTCTGTGCTACCGTTTGCCGATGTGGAACCAGACTTCTGAGGTAACGATGTCCACGATGCTGGTAGTTGTGCTCGACCGGTCTCATCTAGATACCGCGCGTAATCTTCGTTGGTAATCGGTCTTGCTTTAGCCTCAAATGCCGGCACTTCAACCTCACGTTTTGGCTTCTCGTTGTCCCATCCAAAATAGCGATCAGGCCCAAGATCGTTCTCTGGATCGTCTAGCCCGACGGAAAACCTACTCGAAGGGACCTTGACCCACTCGTTGGGCACGGCGGTTTTTCCCGCTTGGTTCGCTAGTTCTTCAAAATCCGGGACTACCAGAGGGGGTGGCAGGGTCTTGTCGCTTTGTAAGAGCATGTACAATAGTGTTTCCAGGTGCATGGCTAATCTCGATTAGATCGTGGGTTACCTCACGGATACGTAGCAGAAGAGTTCACCTTCATGCTCGAGGCCTAGCCACGTCGATCGACCAACCTTCCGGTCTTCGTCCACCCGATTGCTTCTATACAACGATCTCATCCGACTGCGAACTCTGGTTTGAAAATCCAAGATTTCCTTGACCGGAGGCCAGGTGTCCGGGATTTCACTGTGTGTGTGGCAGTCGTTGGGGTCATCGACATCTGGATCGATGCCTCGCTCGAACATTTGGTGATAGACACCAGGATATGTTGCTATACCATCGGTAGCCTTGCTTAGATGTATATCTAAAAATGCGGGAATGTGTCCAAGATAAAATAGGCAACAATTTCTCAATTCGATAGGTTTTGATAGGAGCTCTTCCTCCGGGATCATGAGACGTGTGACAGTATCCCACACTGCCCATAGCTGCTCAAATTCGTGCAAGGTCGGAACCGTTGTAGCTGCATAGTCGTCCGCTTGTAGGGGGAAAGAGAACCTCGGTATGGAGAGCATATGTAAATCTGCAGACATGTTGGTGTATTAGATATCCAGATATAGATCCAGGTTTACACCGAACATTCGGTTGCTCTTGTTATGTCAGGATTGATGTAACAGAAAGCTATAACAATGCTCAGAAAGACTAAAATAGCGAGTGAATGGAGTTTTGCGGAGAAAGCCACTAAACGAGAAAAATACACCCCACATAAAATCTTGAGAGGAAAGATCTGCTAGAAAAAAACGAACAGATCTTTGCTTTGGTAGAGCGTCACTTACGATAGTTATCATGCTTGTTGCCAAAAGCCGCCTGTGGTATCAGGCCGGCAGCTTGCCAAAGCTGACTGCTTTGAAGCGATGAATATTTGTAGCTTTCCTCGACTCGGATCCTTTCTCCAGCAGTGATGTGAATTTCCTCAACGTCAAGGTCCTTCAGAGCACAGTAGAAGGCCTGGTGACGCCCGGCTGCTTCGTCGTATTCGCCGACGATATCCCAATCATCTTGTTTGAAGACATCCTTTCCGAGTAGCAAATTAGCTTGGTCCAGTCCGTTACGGACGAATTTATGTGTAGTGCCTTCTTTGTCGTTGTAGGCATGGTGGACTTTGTCTTTATCTTGACAGGCGTCTACGCCTATTAGCATGGTGTCCTGCTCTCCCAAGACTTTCGCGAAACTCTTCAAGAAAGCGGCTGCTTCTGGGCGGGTGAAGTTCCCAATGGAGGACCCAAGCCACATGATGCATTTCTGCTTCTGTCGGTTCTCTGGCGTCTGTAGCCAAGCGAGCCCATCTTCGTAGGTGCCGAGTAAGCCATGACATTGGACGTGCCTGAACGTGCCATTGGGGACCGCGGAAAGAGTCCGCTGTAGCTCTGGGAGCGAGAGGTCCAAGGCGTAGTAGTCGACAGTCTTTCCGGCTTTTTCAAGCGCTTGCAATAGAATGTTGACTTTACGGAGGTTGCTGGTACATCGTTAGTAACGCATGATTCAAATAGTGCAAGGCTTTGCCGGTTTGCCAAGACTCTTCAAGTTCGAGTCTGTTCAACCAGGAAGGCGAGCTCATACCCGCTTCCTAGCTCAACTATCATAGAGCCTTCACGTAGGGACTGTGCAATCTCGGCGGCGTGCGTGGTAAGGGCCTCGATTTCAGCATTTGTCAAATAGTACTCGTCGAGGTACGTGATGTCTTCGAAGATCTTCAGTCCTCGTTCATCATAAAGCAATAGAGTCGGCAGTCTCTTCTCTTCCCCTTTCCCTGGTCGAAGTTTCTCACGAATTTCATCGACAAGGGAAACGCCAAGTCCCTTCTGGCGGATATCGATAACAGACACGCCATCGTAGCCGTTTATAGGCGCCATGGCGACTAATGCTATGGGTTTTGGAAAAGCTGCTGCTACCGAGCGTTGTCGACATCTTCTGCAATGCACGGCTCTACAACAATATATAGGTACTGACGTGGAGCCGAATAGAGAACGGCCCGCGCTTGGCAGGAACACAACCATGTCATCAACCGGGATGAATGAGATTTCTCAGCAGGCAAGGTATCCGCAAAGCCCATGTCTCCGGGGCAGCCGCGTTTGCCCATAACTCAGTCTCTGACTCCGCAACGAAGCGTCCCTAGGTCGCGCTAAATAAATTAGTTAACAGCTGCAAGAGAATGAGGTGATAAGTCGATGGATGGGCTATGGAAAGCCCCATAGGTCTGTAAGAAAACGCTCGAATGACGCCATACAGTACTAGTGGGACGCAGCGAATGCCAAAGAACAAACTTCAGCCTCTAATCGTTCGGTTCTCCCCTCCAGTCCAGTGGATTACATATAGAATATACATACTCGGGTTCGGTCAGGGAAATCCGTTGATTCCTAATCGCATCGCACTAACCTTGGACTCCTGAGCCGTTCAAGTGCCCTAAAGAGCTAACGGTCAAAGTACCTCGACAGACCGATGATTTATATCAAGTCATCGCCTAAATCGTCAATCATGTAAATGCTCATAAAAGGGTTTGTTGCAGAGTCAGCAATTTGTGGCTTGGCTCGAGTTCCTGGATCTCTCAAACGCCGACGCATGCAGACCCGTTTCAGGGCTTGCGCATACATTGGGGGATATGAGACATTTACTTGTACAGCCTCGGGATTGACGAGTGCATATTTTGTTACCTTGATGTGAGATGCATTGAATGAACGAGTCCGTGTAGAGGATTAGCCAAGCGCGGAAGAAATTGCATTCTACGGGTTCCGTGAGGCCTTTTGTTTTTTGACTGGAATGCAGGCAACAACATCGTGGAGTCCTGATAAGAACAATTCATCGCGCCGAAAGCCTGTGATTTCATTTTGATAGTCATCTGGTTACGGTACACATCCAATCCGCCTCCTGTTCCATGAAGTATCCAAGCTTTCCAAAACCCCATACCAATCCAATCGCAGGGTCTAAGAACGATAACAATCATACAACGCCTTTTGGGCGATTGACAAGATCGCGCAGAGGTCGTACCTAAGAATGCCAAAATGCAACGCGGATGACGTTATTATTATGTGCACGAAGATCTCCAAAATGTTGTGATGCGAACAAATTCGGAAAACGTATCCTCCCACATGGCCCACCCATTACCCCACCGTAGAATCATATGCAAAATATGCAGTATCCAGAAGTCTAAGCGTCGCGACCAATCTAGCACTGTTTGAGCATGAGAGTGTTGATGTAAACTGGCGAGCACTGAGTAGCCCATGATCGGTCGTAAAGGTTGTAGAAGCTGCCGCTCAAGCACTGGTAGAAAATGCTGGATCCACCGAGGGCAAGAGTACCGTTGCCACAAGTAGTGAAACCGGAAGTGTAAATAGCACCAGCTTGGGGTGGTCCATCGAATTGGAGCTGGTAGTTGGAAGCAATGTACCCAGTGCGTCCCTTGGCATCCTTCAAGACACCGTTGTTGAGCGTGATCGCAAGCTCTCCAGGTGCAGAGCACGCAACCATGACCGGGGCGGAAGAGGTGGAGCTAGCAGCAGGAGCCGCGGATGAGGACGCAGCTGTCGATACTGCAGATGAGGACGCAGAGGAAGAGGCAGAGGACACTGGTGCCGGAGCAGCCGCGCTAGTGGCAACGGAAGCAGGGCTGCTGGCCTTCGTGGTTGCGGGGGAGGAGGCAGGCGTAGCTGGTGCCACGGTCGGAGCTTGGGGCTGACCATCGGAGAACACTGTTACGGGAGCAACGGTCTTGGCAGCTTGAATCTGTCCATCACCGATTTGTGCCACGGGTGCCATCACCATGGTGTGGAAGCTTCCCTGAACTTGGCCTGTTCACCCAGTCAGAAACAATATCCACCATGCCCGGTCCGGAACCAATCTTACCGTCCGTGATCATGGAGACTTTTGCGTAGGTCTTGACTTGGATTTGGCCACTGAAGAATGGATTAGCTTGGTGAAAAACTTGGAATTTGAATTATCCGGGGCCACTTACTCAGGTAAGGTCGTAACTTGTCTCTTCGCGGCTGCTGCTGTGGTGCTGACGTTGTGAATGGCAATGCCGAAGCTACCAGAGACAGCAGACGAGCAACCTGGAGGAGCAGGAGCCACTGGGGAGATGGCGGCAGTCACTGCTTGCGGGAGAGCGACGGGATTTGCCTGAACGGCGGCCACGAGGGCGAGAATTGCGAAGGAGTACTGCATTCTCGTAGTGTTGAGTGTTAAGGAATAATTACAGTATTACTACGGATACGTCGAGAGGTATAGAATATTAAGCAAGGCAAATGACTTGGAGAGCGAGAGAAAGGCTGTCAACGAAGGTATGTAAAGTATGTGAAAAACAAATAAAGTTCGTGAGCGCTTGATGGGGGGGGGGAGAGAAGGAGAAGAAATGAGTGGGAAATTGGATTTATTCTAGCAAAATGCCAAAATGCCAAAATGCATGGTGGCTGTAGATCGCATGGGCCGTAAGAGGTTGGAAAGGGGGGGCAGGAACAAGGGGGGTTGGACTTGGCAACCAAATTGCAGGGGGGGGGGTTTCCAACTTCGGCGTGATCGGTTAATTGGACCATTCGGTCCTAGTCCCCCTCCTCCCCAAGGGCCTTAAGAGACATGTGGACCGAGCTACACAGTACGGTCTGCCATGATTGGGTAGTCTCAATGGTGTCGTCTCCATATTGAGGCCGGGATGCGGAGTAGAGGCCTCGTAATCCGCTCAATAAAAACAGGCAATCATAATAATCATCATCATCATAATAATAATCATGGAGCCGCAGAGTATGTGTCGTGTGCTCGTTATGGCGGCCTCGATCTATTGCCGGCCCTTGAAGCAAGAAGAAGTGATCTATACCAACTGACCTGCTCCGCCTGCAACTCTTCAAACAACATGAGAGTTGTTGGCTGACGCCGGGCGGATCGCGAATCTCCACTGTCTGTCTGTCTCTTTGCGCAGACAAGCGGGCCAGCTAAGGCGACCCGGACTCTAGTGTATTTTTAGATCTGCGGAGCCAATAAACTAAAACGCCAAGTCGCCAACTCCTCGACCTCTTGATTCTTGAACCAATCGTACAGCGTCTGTATGTCCACGAGGTTCTGGTGCTCAACTTTCCTGCCTCTTCTTTTGCTTCGTTTCAATTGAGCTTCCGTCGTTCAGTGCATGCAAATGATGCAATCCCCAGCCTTGAAATATCAGGGTGTGCGAACAGAGGTAGACGCCAACCACCAGCAAGGTGTGTGTTTACGACTTGCGCTTTCTGGTCCAGGCTCACACGAGCGAGCAAATTCACGACTGGACTCAACCGCGGCTCTAGTGGTTTCTATGATGTTTTGTTATTGAGACAATCCTCTTTGTCAACGGCATACACGTTCATGGCGGTTATTCTTCCAAGAACTCCTTTTCCTTCCTGTTTACTAGTAAAGATCAGGTGGCTTCCAGTACCGGTCAGGGTCTTGATCTCCTTGACCATTGGTATAAGACTACGAGATTACTACTCGTCTTCCCCAAATGAGTACGACATCGATGAATTGTTCCCAAATAAACATCAATTACCGTACGAAATCATCTTCCGAGCCTCGTAGCAGCAACCACAGTTATGGTGGTGGCTTTCACCAGTCCCTATAATCCCCCATTTCCCCACAATTGCTACCTACTTCGTTCCTCCTTTAATTGAAGCAACTGAGCATTCGCCACCCGCGGGATACTGCCAACAAATATTCGGAAGTCTTAGTACCGTTCCTACGATGGGTGTACAGGTTCTACTCGTGAGGCCCCTTGCGAAGTGTGTGTTAGGAGATCTGATTTCAGCCTCACCACAGACTGCCTCGAAGACCTTCATCATGCTCATATTCAATTGAACATGAGTGCCGTCATCAGACTCTTCATTACTTTTGGGATGTTGGGCCAACAGTGAACAAACATCGTCGAGCACTTGGATTTTGATATATCAGTCCGTCACTTTGTCGGTCCGTCGAGTAGTCCATGTGATCAAATGGATAATTTGTCGCTTGGCGCTGGCCCCGATGCTCAAAAAGTCCATATAACCTGGAAGTAACCGAATTGAGTCTCGATCGAATGCTTATGCCTGCTTGATATCTACCAGACTGACACCCATTTGAGTATCGTGATTCTTCATCAGTTCAATAAAGCTCATCATCAAAAGCCCCCAGCCAGGGAATATCACAGCTTTTACTATTTCCCTTGATTTACACCTCTTGGTTTTCCTTCACTCAATTCAGAGAGTGAGCATATCTACACTTAATACCGCTCAAACTGTCGCTTGAAGCTTTGAGTTGACCACTACATAATCCGGCTGGTGGAAAGACGAGCACCGAACGGCTTTTGATAGGCGCGGTCAAAAGTCATGTTCAAAGTGTGCGCACAGAAACAACTGTGTGTCCACTCCAATGCAAAGTTACTATTCCCGGGAATTCTCGTCTTCTGTCTTTTTCCCTTTTAGCCAGATCCCGTTTGCGGAAACGGGCCCTTCCTTCGTCCTCGCAACATGTAATACCAGAAGAGAAAGATAACCACAACACCATTGTACCAGTGCTGTTAGGAATCGAACCTAATATGATTAAATTACCCAACGACTCGACCACAACCAACAATACCTACGGTGCACAATATAGACGCCGCCCAGCTCATCGTTGATCTACTTTTGTTACCTTGAAAGCTCTAGCCGCGGTCCAAGCCGCTTATGCACAGCAACGATTGAGACGCAAGGCTATGCCTCTAAGATATGTCAAGAATCGCTCCTTATTTCAAGCGAGACGACTTTGATGGAAGTTCTCCGCTATATATAATTCCTGTGGCATCCAAATAGCCGAGGTGACTATGGCCATGTCGAATACAAGGGAATATCTCGAGACGCTCAGTTGCAAAGGTCCATGGATAGAGAACTGTCGCAATAAATACCAAGTCTAAGGGTCTCGAAGGGATGCACCCCTCGACAGGAGCTATTTGGTGACACTTCCAGCTGCCCATAGCTTTGACTGCATTTCTCGTCTTCGAACGCCATCTTGTTTAGCATCCAGAATCCAACATCCTCTCAAACCAGCTCGATCACAAATTTCCCAATACCACCGTGGGCTTTGTAAATTTCGTTACAACCCTCCTTCACCGCATCCAAATCATCCAGCTTCGCCACCTTTCCTACCAAAGGCTTGACCTTCCCTTCAGCAACGAATTTCGACATCCTATCGAGATCTTCCGTCTTGACTTTCACAGTAAAGTATTCGTACCCGACGTTCCATCTCCCAGTTCGAAATCTATAATACCAGTCCATAAAGTCCATCACATACAGGAAGTAGAATGGCGTATCCGGGAAAGCTTCCTTGACGGCAGAGCCATCAGGCAGCGTGGCAACAGTTATGATGCGGCCTGCCTTAGGCTTGATCAAAGACACATAGGAAATGGCTCCACCCACGGTATCGAACATGAAGTCCACCGACCCGCGCCGGATTTCCTTTAACGGGTCTTGGGTCTTGTAGTCGACGATTTGATCCACCACGCCAGTACCCAGGAGAGTGGAGACTTTATCGATTTTTGCGGTGGAGACGGTTGTGATGACTTTACTGGCGCCAAAGACATTCTTCGCCAACTGCAAGCCTATTGAGCCTGTGCCGCTAAGCCCGGCGGGGACGAAGACGGTTTTGCCTTTCAGCCCTCCTGGGACCATCTTGTTGGCCCTGTCAAAAACTTGGAGGGCGGTAATACCGGCGATGCAGAGGGAGGCGGCTTCAGTGTATGAGAGTTTGGAGTGCTTTGAAGCTATGACGGATTGAGAAGCGATGGCGTAGTCGGAGGCAGAGCCTATGCAAGTCAGGGAGCTTGACACGGATGAGGCATTAGGATTACGAACCTCTATCGCTCCCCTCGAGGGTACCGTAGACCTCGTCACCGGTTTTAAACGCAGTCACCTTGTCCCCAACTGCCGAGATGGTGCCTGACACATCGAGGCCAATCTTATATGGAAATCTGCCTATATCAGTGTCTGGCCGGCTGAACAAGATCATTCGAGACAAACTTGGCGGTCTCGAACATCTTGGCCAGGCCTGATGCGAGCTTTACATCTACGGGGTTAATGCTGGCCGCATGTACTTTGATTTGTACATGATCTGGGGAGGTGATTGCGGGGGCGGGGAGATCGATGATCTCGTATTGATCTGGGGTAGAGTACTTGGGGATCGCTAATGACCGCATCTTGTGCTAGAGCTTTCAGTTTCTCAATTGAATCTGCGGATTGCGGCTCATGTTGTATGTTGTATGAGCTTTATACCCTCACACCCTCTAACGGAATTGAACAGCTCCGTGAGGATCTGATAACGGATCTGCTAAGCTCCGTCTGCCGATGGCACTACCTTACGTACTACGAGGGGTAGTACATAAATTACAGTACTAGCGCCGATCTCCGAACCCCACTAGTCTATGCCCACGTTTTGGCGATGACGGATTGGATTCGCTCAGAAACAACCTCAAGAAACACTCTTCAGTCTTCACCTTCTTCGTTCTGCACCGGTCCTCCGCTTGCGCCTGCAGCGTGAGAGTGGATGAAGATTTGGTTCGCTGCGTTTCTGCCCTATGGTAACGAGTCGTCAATTTGAACATCCATTATAGATGTTATCGGGTGCGCCTTACGGTTCGTATATAATGGAGCTGTCTCTTCCAGTTTTCTATTGCGCTCGCCTGACAGATTCAACATGGCTCTCAAATCTCTCTTGTTCCTTGTGACGGTGCTTGCCTTGCTCACGATGGGGGAGGCCAATGACAGGCCATCATACATTAACTACACCACCATCACGGGCTTCTTTCTTCAGGATGACCCAAAAACCGTCTCCTCTACATTCGACTATGTATGTCTAAAGTAGCTCTGTCAGAAAGATCGAATTCCTGACTCAACCTGCAGACAGCCACAAACTTTGGTCTTATTAATCAAACGTACGACACAGACAGCGAGTACGACCCCGAACACAAGAAAACCCAATGGCAACGCTTCGAGCACAAAGTCTTCCGCCTGAACCGCCAGAGCGGTAGAAACGTCCAATACAAGGTCCTTTATATGGGTCGCCATGGCGAGGGCTACCATAACGCCGCCGAGTCTTTTTACGGCACCCCAGCATGGAACGTTCGTAAAGCCAAGTTCCCAGAAATTGAGCTTAAAGCTGACAAGAACCGAATGCACAGTGCTACTGGTCAGAAAAAGATGGCAATGGCACCGTCACCTGGGCCGACGCCCACCTGACCGAAAACGGCATCCAACAAGCCCAAATTGCAAACACCTTCTGGGAAAAAGAAATCGCAACCCAAAAGATTCCTGTGCCGCAAATCTACTACACCAGTCCTCTCAGCCGCTGCTTAGCTACCGCCAACATTACCTTCTCGGGTCTCAAGCTTCCGAGCCGACAGCCTTTTATTCCAGAAGTAAAAGAGGTACATATGAGCCCCCGCCACCCCCAAGGCCTCCCACCCTCCTTGCGCCTGCCCAGCATCACTGACACCATGTCTGTAGCTCCTCCGCGAAGCCATCGGCATCCACACCTGCGACCGCCGCTCCTCAAGGTCCTACATCCATGCCACCTACCCCTCCTACACCTTCGAGCCCGGCTTCCCAGAGAACGACCCCCTTTGGAAGCCCGACCTGCGCGAAACCGACTCCGCTCAAGAAGCCCGCCTCAAGCTCCTCCTCGACGACGTCTTCAGCCACGACGACAGCACCTACATCTCCTTTACGAGCCACTCCGGCTCCCTTGGCGCGGTCCTGCGCGCTATTGGGCATCAGAAGTTTGGCTTGGTGACGGGGGCCGTGATTCCGGTGCTGGTGAGGGCGGAGACGATTTATACGACGGCGCCGTATACGAGCATTGCGCCGAGTACGGGGGCGCCGACGTGTACGGCCAATCCAACACCGGGACCGACTGCGCGGGGGTAATAACATACTCTCGACCCATAACATATAAGTAGCAAAACCAATCGAAATGCACACGCGCCACAAGTCTGATACTGCACCCATGTCGTCACCGATTGAGTCCCTAATTCAATGTGCACATCTTCCTACCCCGCCTATTCCGATCATCCCATCATCCCCCCTCCCCCTCCCCCTCTCCCTCTCCCCACCTTAAACCCCCCCACCTTAAAAACCCCACCTTAACCCCCCCCCCCCCCCCCGGCGCCACGCATCCCCACCCACCCACCCAACCTCACTGCCCAACCAACCTCACTACCCACCCAACCTCACTACCCTCGCCCTCACCCTCGCCCTCGCCCTCGCCCTCCCCATCCCCTCCTCCTCGCCCTCACCACATCCACATCCACATCCACCCGTTTTCGATTTTTCGCAAAGGATTAGGTCTGAGACACGGATCGCCATGGCGCTTTTTAGTTTTCATTAAATTTTTTGATTTTTTTGATTTTTTTGGTTTTTCTATTTGAGGGGGTTGGAAGGGGGGGGGGGGGGTGGGGGTGGGTGGAGGGGGAAGTGTGAGAGAGGGAGGGAGGGGGAAGAAAAGATTTCGTTGAACGCGGCCACCCCTATGTACATACATTCAAAGACTTTTCTCAACCAGAAAAAACACCCAACCAATGCAATGCAAACATGCTCTTCCCACCAACGCCTCAACCCCACCACATTCCCAAACCTAATCCTCTTCCTCCCCCTCCCCCTCCCCCTCAGCAACATCCTCATGAAAAGTCTTCCCCTCCCTCGTCGCCTTCACCATCCCAATCCGAATCACAAAATCCCCAAACCTCTCCCTTTCCTCCCTCTCCAGCGCATACCGCTTCAACAACGGCTTCATAATGCCCAAAATCTCCTCTTCCTGTATCGAGCTCCGATACAGCTTGTTCAGTCGCTGGCCGTGGTACCCGCCGCCTAGGTACATGTTGTAGGCGCCGTAGGCTTTTCCCACGAACGCGACCTCGGCGAGCCAGGGGCGGGCGCAGCCGTTGGGGCAGCCGGTCATGCGCATCACGATGCTGTCCTGGCCAAGGCCGTTTTCTTCGAGGCAGTTTTCAAGTTTGGTGATTAGTTCGGGGAGGTAGCGCTCGGACTCTGCCATGGCAAGGCCGCAGGTGGGGAACGCCACGCAAGCGCTCGAACTCAATCTTAGGCCGGAGAACTGCACGTTGTCGAGTTTGTACCTTTTCATTAGTCCTTTTATCGTGTCCATTTCCTTTTCTGATACCCCAGAGAGACACAAGTGCTGGTTCCCTGTTAATCTGAATTCGCCCTTGTGGATCTTGGCGATTTCACGTAAGCCGGTTTTCATGGGAAAGTCGGCCGTATCTTCAACACGACCGTTTTCAATGAAGAAAGTGAAGTGGTTCACTCCGAACTCGTCTTTTTGCCACCCAAAGGTGTCGATGTTGGACTTAAACTTAAAGGGACGGGGTTCCTCGAACTTGTAGCCGAGAAGGTCTTCGACTTTTCCTTTGAAAACCTCAACTCCCATATCGTCAATGGTATACTTTAGTCTAGCGTGCTTGCGATTCTTGCGGTCTCCGTGATCCCGCTGCACGAGCATGATTTTCTCACACGCAAAGTGGACTTTGTCCGCTGCAATGTAGCCAAACATACTACCTGTGCGGGGATAGGTTTTCTTGTTGTTGTGTGTGACACCCATGCCTCCGCCTGCTAGGACGTTGAAGCCTTCAAGACGGCCGTTGGCGCCTTTGATGGCGATGAGGCCGACGTCGTGAGCGTAGACGTCGGTATCGTTGTGTGGGGGTATGGCGATGGTGATTTTGAATTTTCGGGGTAGATAAGTAGGGCCATAGAGGGGTTCGTGGTCGACGACTGCGTCCCCAGCGACTTTGATTTGCTTGTCGTTGTCATCCTTGAGCCAGATTTCGTGATATGCGGTTGTTGCTGGGAGTAAATGGTCACTTATCTTCGCTGAAACCTGGTGGACATCGCGGTGATAGGCTGATTTCGTCGGTAGAGTGCTGCACATGACATTGCGATTGACATCTCCACAGGCGGCGATGGTAGTCATCAACGCCTTGTTAATGCCCCTCATGGCCGGCTTTAACTTGCTTTTAATGACACCGTGGAATTGAAAGGTCTGGCGTGTGGTAAGTTTCATCGTCTCGTTACCGTAAGCACCGCTGATATGGTCCATTTGCAACCATTGCTCTGGAGTAGCAACACCACCGTTCAGCCTACATCGGATCATGAATGCGTAGGCAGGCTCAAGACCTTGCGCTTTACGTTCGTCACGCAGATCTCGATCGTCTTGCATATAGGTTCCGTGAAATTTGGTGAGCTGTTGGTCGGCAGCGGCAATAGCTCCAGTGCTTGTATCTTCAAGACCTTCGGCGATAGTTCCACGGAGAAAATTTGATTCGATCTTAATGTCTTCGTTGGTGATTGGTGGAGGCTCTTCTGGCAGGCCTTCAACCTTGTCCACGCCTAGTGCCTGCCACAGCTTAGGCTCCCAGTCTGCGTAACCCGTCTGGTAGCCATCTGGATCCTGATCATCTCCAAGTCCAATGTCCGCTAGACGTTTGCCACCGAGGAATGCAATCCGCGAATCCAGATCCTTGCCTGGCTTGTTGTAGTAAATCTTGTCATCTTTCCTCGGCCAGTAGTGACTGTCACCGAGAGCGAAAACGGAAAACTTGATTTGGGAAAGATCTAGCTCAGCGTTGTTTCTGATCGCATCCCAGAATGCACGTCCATTCTGTGGAAACTCTCCTTGACCAGCGGTGCTGGTGAGTAGGACCACATTCTCTTCTCCAGGGAGGTCCTCCAAGGGAAAATCGTCCATAGCCATTACCATGGTCTTCAACCCTCTGGCTTTTCCTCGATTGCCGAGCCGCTTAGCCAGACTCTCAGAGTTACCATTGTCCGACGCAAAAAGAACAGTCATCGGTGCTCCATAAAGACCCTCAAGCATCTTTTCGTACGCGTCCTTCGCTCTTCGCTTCTGAAGACTTCGTACCTCGGTGCCATACGATTCCGACAGATTAGCAGAGAAATCTGGATGTCTGTTCATCAATTGGGTCAAGTGGTTGTCCCTTCGCAAGAATTCTTCGAGCTCGTGTTTGATGCGCTCGGAATCTAGTTGGAAGTTCGGCTCGCCCTTCTCCTCATTGTGAGGATTCCACCGATACAAAGGCCAATACCCAAGATCAACTGCCTTCTTCGTTTCTTGCAGAACTATCAAGGGCGAATCATCCTCCTTATTATACGGAAGGTATGCCACAACTACTGAAGGCCCGTCGAATTGATCTGCTTCAATCATCGCCTCGAGTACCTGAGTGTATGAACTGTAGACAGCGACAGATGCAACGTATGCATTCCCGAAATTCATGGCATAAAGACCAATGTCCTTCTTTCTTCGCACCGCATCAGCCGCAGCTCGCTCCGACCATGGCTGTGAATCGATAATCAGCATATTTACATTTGCCCCGGACGCAATGACATGATGAACTCCTGAGTTGCCAAGGTCGTAAGCCCAGGCATCAGATCCAATAAGCCACTGAGATTCCTTGGCAAACAAAGATTTCGAAGACAAAAGCTGCGACGCCAGTCTTGATCCGTCAGTACTGAGCCGTGCAATGACCTCCGGTGCCAGGGTATTGGCTTTCTTTGAATCTTCTGCGGAGAGCGCCCACCGTGAAAGCCAGTTTCGGGGTGTATCCGTAGTAAACTCTCGAGTCGATGCCGCTTCTTGGACCTCGCCAATAAAGCGCTTTCGATGATCCATACGTGCAAGAAGTGAACCAAATCCATATTCAGGATTTGCTGCAATGGTGGCGGATATGCCTGCATGCGCCGCCTCAAGACGATTGGCGACATGTAGTCTCTGGCCAAATACCTGATCAAGGATCTTCATATACGCACTTTCGACCTTTGGTTGTACGAGGCTAAAATCATCACGAGAAGCCTGCGGTCGGTCGTTATTGCCGACCTCGAGGTTCTGGATGGGAGACGCCGAATTGAGGTTCTGGAAAACACCACGCAGTGCTTGACGAACGGTTGCAGGCTCAATGTAGCCAAGTTGATATCCCACAACTATAGGTGTGTTTGTGCTGGAAGACCCTGTCCTAAGACTGGTCAATACATCTAGTAGAACAGGTCCCCACTTGGTGGTCTTCTTCCGAATCTGCTCTAGTACTGCGATCCTTCTCACAGATGGGGGTATCGATTCACTGAGCAGAGCACCAAGCCAGGGCCGATAGAGGCGGGCAGTGATGATTCCGCATTTGGCGAACTCGTCTGATGGTTTAGCTGCCATGATCTCATCGACGAACAAGCCTGTGGACCCGAAAACAAACAACGCCGACTCGGCATCGTCTGGACCCGAATACTCAAAGGCTTGATAATTCCGACCAGTAACCGAAGTAACCTGTGACCAGATCTCTAACAGGAAATCATGGATATCTTCCGATGTGACGGGCCGACTGGTGACCGATCCCATTGAGGTCGCAGACGAAACTGTGGGCCTACTGTCCGCACTGCTTTCACGCAGTGACGAGCCAACAGACGAACCATCCCCATTCGTGCCCTTCGCTTGCGGCTGAACAGAAGCCCCTTTTGCTACTGCATCCTCGCGGTTGCTAATGGTCGGAACACTAGATTCTGTGGTATTCACCTGCCTCCCCTCATCAACGTACAAAGAAGAGCCACCAATTGCGGTAGATTGATGAGCTCTTGCAGTGTCTAGGTCTAATACACTCCTAACTAGATCACCTTCTTCGGCATGAATGGGATGGTCGTCTTTGGAATTTGCAGCATCAAAAAAGTGTATGACCCCTTTCCCTGATCTAATAGCCAAGGCATGTGCTGAAAGAGCAATATCTTGTCCTTCCTGAATAGTCTCAGACTGTAGGAAAGTGAAGCCGGACTGCCGTATCGCCGTGACCTCCGAGTAGTCTGCATAGTTTGACGGATGCAGTGATACATGTATTACTATCGGATATTGTGCCAATTTGTATAGGTGAGGAATAGAGGATAGGAGAATCGAAGAGGATGTTGTGACCGACACCAACTTGCCGGCACGCAGCGGTTGAAAGGCGGATATAAGCGGATCGACATTGTGTCTTAGGTCTTGTATCTTCGTCGAGTTTCAGTATGTATAATCAACTCATCTCCCAGGGTGACGTACCTCAGGCAGTTTCTTTGCAACCAGGCCAGGCCTTTTAGCTGCTGCAAGTCCATGCAGATGTCTCGAGAATTCCGAGTCAGCGCTAAGAGCGGGCTGGGCAGAGAGTACAACATCGCTGGAAAGGTATGCTATCCTCGCGACTATAGTGAAATGGGTCAGTATAAAATCCTGTGCGGGACACCCCACTTCGAAGGTGGGGCAAGTCGGGAAAGAGGCATACCTGCTTCGCCGACGGACACAATGGAGGCCATAACTGGGAGGAAGGTTTCCTGAAGGAGGGGAAAGGTATACGCAGAGAACAGGAAATGCAAACTGGGAGTTTTTCATGATGAGAAGCTCGAAGGCAAACTCCATGGGAGACTTTTTGTCATTGACGACTAGACTGATTGGCTAAACCGCGGAATTTCCAAGCACGTAATCCGCTAGGCTCCATTTAGCACAACAACGCCTGCGAACGACTTCTGGACTCCCATCATCCCAATGTGGTTCCCCTTTAAGATCTCTCACCCCAATAAAATACCATCAGTGTCATTACTGTTTACCTTACTATCCAACGACGAGGCCAAGGTGTAGACCTTGACTCTCTATCCCGCCTTCGGGAGAAGTTGCACTACATCTGTTGAGTAAGTCAAATGATCTTTTGATTACACAGTGCAGACACATCGAAGGATACAAAGTCTAGACCTCGACGGGCAGCAGTACGATGATTACGGGACACTGTGCAGTAATGATAATATAAATATTGCACCTAAGGTATTCTAATCGCATCTCTTGTATATCACTTGGACTGTCCGAGGTTACCAGTACAGCACCATATGAGACGCTCCTTCGCTTCTTCAGCCACAACATTTCCTAAATTAATCTTATTGTCTTTGAGTGGCTACTCCAACCAAGGATTCATCTGGCTAAAAAAGAGCCAATTGCAGAAGAATCTTTTGAAAGTAATTGACATGGCGATCAGGCATATAATGCTGTCAGCTGATGCTTAATCACCGCTGATTCTATCTCAGAAATTGGTTGGTAATTATATCTTGCTTAAGTCTGGCGGTCCATTTCGTACAAAGGAAGGCCAAGGCTTTTGTAATGATGTCGATTAGAGCGATAGGTAAACGGTGAGTGGCGCTTTGGACAATAGAGCAATACCTAACACTTCCTATGAGACCTTTTTCCACTTTTCTTTCCAGCTTTGCTCGCATTTCCATAACTGCCAAGCGTTTTTCTTCTCCAGACACCATAGGGGAGTGAACAGCAGCCAAAATCGAACGAAAGCCAGATCAACTACCAGACCTTGTAGCAATTAGGGCCAAGTCAAGATAAAGCTATTTCATATGTGTCTCTTCCCTATTCTCCTTTTCGCACATACTTTCCAATCAGTGCCGAGTTTACCATTGTACTCTTTGAAGAAACCCAGGAGACTAATTGTCCATTCGGATATATTCAAGTGAGATACGTGATTACTCGCAACGCAACGGCAAGACTACCTCTTGTTCCGTTAATCGGCCTAATTATCGGTCACTGTTTATTGACGTTCATCTCTTATGTTTGAAAGGCGTCAAACTTTACTAGGTCGTTTTAGACCTGCTTCTATTACAACAGAAGAAGACCATCCCAAAGTCGGAATTGGAGCCGGACTTCTACTGATAATGAATATCTAGTATTCAAATGATCTCAGGGGACTTAAACTCACTGGACAGCAACTCATCACTAAAAGACTTTTAAAGCTGCGAAAGACGCTGCAATCACTCTCACATACTGGTTGGCGGTTTATGCAGATATTCAGAAGCATCTCGGGGTCACCTCTGATACCACTTCCAGATGGGTAGCACCCTGGGCTGCAGAGTAACAGGAGAGAGCATGGGCCATGTTGCTATCGTGCTGAATGGGCCGTCTTGACCAAGAGCGCGACCACCATGTCAACCTACTTCTACCTGTAGCTACTCGATGCCTCCACTCTACCTTACCCTTCCCTAGTTCGATGTCACGCCTTAGGGCTCCGAACGCTCGATTTAGAGTTCTCTCCATACCTTCGCCCCCTGTCTACCTACAGTATCTCTAAAATCACTCTCTCTCTCCTAGCGGAACTTCCGAAAGGCGATGCGCTCAGCGCTTGTGCGAGGGCGGGGGCGCATCACAGAGGATTTTGGCGAGCAGCAATTACGAAGGCGAGAGGTCCTCGCGCTTTACCGATGGACTGGTGATGGGACGGGATTGGCTCTTTGAGGCTCGCTATTTGTATGCGCGTCCAACACTTAGTATATAAGTTGAACATCCGCGAAACATGAGCAAGGAGTGGCAGCACAAAGTTATGGTTAGAATTTTGTAGATGCAAAGCAATGTCTTCGGAAAGGCATATTTCTACGTTGGTGTTGAAGAGAAAACACTGTTGGTGGTCCCCGTTAACATGTATCTACTCGGAGCGTTCTATATGTTTGCTGTGTAACATCATCATCTTGTCCGAAAAGGTTTTGGCACTCAGAGATACTCCACATAGCTAGGGTTTCCCGTATCACGTGATCAGAACAGCTAGCGCATGAAAGACGTATCTGTCGAACTCGGCGGCCGCATTCAATATAACTGAGGTATCGTCGACGCCTTGTTGTTTTCGATCACGACAGCATGATGGATCAAAAGGATCTTGAAAATCACCAAGAACTGCATTCCTTGCACCACCGCGACATGCCCAATCCCCGCGCTCCCCACCCCCGCCGACTATTTGTACTTATTATTTCCCTGCTCATACCTACATATCTTTTATTCCACTTCCTGGGTTTCCCTAATTGGGTGATCTTTACGACGGAGTCTCCCCTCAGTAACGACCGCTCATTGATATCTCAGAATAATGCATCTGCGCTTGTGCCTCTGGAAGCTCATGTCATGTCGAAATGCCCGGATGCGCGGGATTGTCTGCGAGACTTGGTCGTCCCTGCCATGGAGAAGATATCGGATAAGGTGGATTTTCGGCTCTCTTTTATTGGAGCGTAAGTACCCACACTACTTGGGTTCTTGTAGTAGAACTTCGTCGCAATTCTACCTCCACGAGAATTGCGTAGGCTATACCTGATATCTCTATCTTGTCTGAAGCATGGCTGACAGTGCTGCTAAAATCTAGCGTCGATGACGACGACGGCATCCACTGCAAACACGGTGAAACCGAATGCCTCGGCAATATGCTGTCACTTTGCGCTCACCACCTTTTCCCCAATAACACGCGCGTCTCGCTCGGCTTCAGCACCTGCCTTATAATGTCGTACCACCGCATCCCCGATCGTGAGCTCGTCGAATCTTGCGCCCTAGAACACGGTATAGAATTTGAGAAGATTAATGCATGTGTTAGCGAGGAAGGAAAGGGGCTGGGGTTGCTAAAGGATAGTGTGGAAAGGAGTATGCAGGCGGGGGTTAAGAAGAGTTGTACAGTGAGGGTTGGTGGAAAGATGTGGTGTATAAGGGACGGGGGAGAGTGGAAGGATTGTGATGGGGGGCATGAGGTTGGGGATTTGGTTAAAGAGGTGGAGAGACGGTATGGAGCTGAATGAGAACTTCATGGAGGGCGTCTGAGGGTTTGTCTTGTTGGTTTCTTACTAGGAAATACCAAAATGGAATGAGAAATGTTCCAAAACCCATGTTGAAAGACAATTCCGACAAATTCCGCGTTGCATCGCGAATGTTCTTGCCATGGTCTTGAGGCCGCAGAATAGAGACAAAGACAGCGAATGGCTGATCACCCATGGTAAGTGCAAAAACTTCTCTTATCCGATTTATAGCAGTTAATAGTACGGTTGTTATGTTTTTCACTCTTCTTTGAATTGTACTCGTGGCAATCGTCAAACTCGGGAGAACGTTGGCAAAACTCGCATTCTGACTCAAGAATCTATTCTTATCTGCATAGCACATTGGAGAAGGTTAAGGAAAAGGGTTTTGCGAAGATTCATTATATTTGAATAATTTGCACTCAGTGGGCCGCCCAAATAGTCGGGTCACAGAGCGGATCTCTCATCCCTGCTTGTTGCTCGATTCGAGTGTTTTCTTAGTGTTTCCTGAGTCCACAGACATACCATCTCCTCTGGTCATTGGGCGACAAATAGAACTAGGAGAACTCGACTACGTCTGAAACATATGCAGGATCTGTCTTCATTTTGCTGCCAGAGCGAAGAAATCGGATTTTGCGGGTTGTCATTACCAGTTGGAAACCGGAATCTGCTTTTCTTCCATCCTCAATTCTATGGTCTTTACGCAGCTCATCCATCGCTTAACCTTCAAGAACGGACTCTTACCTTACCAAAACTTTCTATGAACAAACCTGGAAAGGCGAAAGAATATTTGCTCAAATACCTCGCCCAATATGAGCGGCTTTGGAGAACCACAGCATCGGAACAGTATGATGGCGCTACGCCTTCCTCGAACCAGCAGAAGTGAGCAGGTTTTTACTTTTTGAGGCTCTCAGTCATGCTCATGGACTCTGTTTCGGCGTGATTGCTAGGATGTTCCTACACTGAAATCGGAATGGCGGAAGTTCGTGATCCACTAGAGTTTGCTCGTGCGCAGAATTTTTTCCTTTGCGTACGATTTTAATGTTCTTCTTGGATTTTCGACTGAATACGGGTCCTATAAGATGAATTGCATTTCCTTCCTAAGCTTCATCCCTCGTCCACTTTCTCAACTCCCACACTCGTTCCTACTCTCGTTCAGTACTTGCTTCTTCTGCTCCCAGCAACCATGAAGTCCACTCTCGCTGTCATGGCTCTGACTGCCATTCCCTCCACCTTTGCTGCCCTCAACAGCGCCATTGTCGACCCCCTCTTCAACTCCCCAGCAATCACCAACTATGTCACCAACACCATTAACAACGTCAACAGCACAAACAACACCAACACCATCAACCCCGTCTACATCAACGCCAACATCAACATCAACGTCCTCGCTGCCTTCAACCTTAACATCATAAATTACTACGCCCCCACCAACATCTACTACCTCGCCAAGCTCTGTGACACGTGCACTGTGGTATGCGTCCTCAAACAAAACAACACCATCATACCCGCTCCTCCCGGATCGAACAGCACCGCGCCAGCGCCAGCCCACCCCGTCACTATCATTCCAAGCGTGGCCATGAACGTCACAATGCCGGCTCCGCGCCTCCCAAGCGCCCCGCAGTTCCCCGCTCAAGCCGCTCGTGTCATCTACGCCCCAGTCGTCTGCCCGACCTGTCCCCAGAGCAGCACGCCTATGGTCCCAGGAGCAACGATGACCTCTGCTCGCTTTACGATGCGAAATGGAACGACCCCCGCGGCCGCCACCAGCTCCGGCGCTGCTGCGTCCACTCATCCCGCCAGCTCCGGCACTGCTGCGTCCACTCGTCCCACCAGCTCCGGCAATGCTACATCCACTCGTAGCGTACCTACAATAGCGGCGTCTGGCTCCGCACCTGTCCGTCCCCAATCCTCCGGCTCCGCGCCTGTCCCCCAATCCTCCGGCACCGCACCCGTCCTTCCCCAATCCTCCGGCTCGCCCATGGTCCCTGGTAGAAGCTCCAGCTTCGCCAACACCACCACGGCAGCCACCACGGCAGCCAGCTCCCGCCTCAGCAACCTCGCGACCAACATCGCAACCACCACCGTAACCACCACCGCAACCACCACCACCACCACCCCTGCAGCCGGCGTGACAACCACAGCAACAACAACCGTCTTCATGTCCTGCCCCGTCTGCCCCACCCCCAGCAGTCCTGTCTGCCCCACCCTCCGCAGCGCCAGCACCGCGCTCGCGACAAACACCCAGACCGTCACAACCAGCCAAGTCTCAAGCGCGCCTTCAGCTCCCCCCACCCCCGCTACCGGTGTGCCGACGAGTTCGCCTGCCGCTGGCGCTTCGGCTCCCAATGCGGTCTCTTCGCCCAGCCCAGCTGCTGCCTCTCCCAACACCCCCTCAAGCCCAGCTACCGCCTCAACCCCAGCGGGTTCCTCGCCCAACCCCCCATCATCAACCCCGCAAGCCCCACCAACGTCAACGTCAACACCCGCTCCTGCGGCTTCCACCACTGAAGCCGCGCCTTTCACTGGCGGGGCGGAGAAGCTGGATCGGGCTTCGGTTGTTGTGGCGGCGGTGATGGGGGTTGTGGCCGTGGTGGTTGGGTTGTAGATGTGTAGATGTGTGGATGTGCGGGTGGATGTATGGGTGTGTGATGTGTGATGTGTGGATGTAGAGACGGGCGGAAAGATAGGGGAAGGGGGGGAGTGGGGTTGACGGATGAAGGATGCATGGACTTGTAAAGATAGGGATAGACGTGTAGATGCATGGAGATGGGATAGATTAGACTATCGCATATAATAATGTTAATAATAATCAACCACCACTGGATTAAAAAAAAAACCCCCCACTACAAATCCTATATGATGACGTGGCATAGCTCAGTCACTTCCCTTTCGCTTCATCGCTGATGATTAGCGGGTTAAGTGTTGGTTGTTGATGGTGGTTAAGACTCCGGGGGGGGGAAGGGAAAGGGGACTGACGGGAGAGCAAGGATGCAGGATTAATGTTTGCTTGGGGGACGTGACTCGATGCGAGACTGTTGTAGCGTATTGCAAAACTTTGATTCCTCACTCGAGAAATCCCACCAACGCATCCATCCACGCAGCTACCCGCTAGTGGTACAGCCTCGAATTTAATTTACAAGGAAGGCGGATTGGGGATAGGCAAAGGCTGGGTGGAGGGGAGGGGAGCGGATGAGTGAGGGTGATGGGTGGAGGAGGGAGTGGGAGTGGGAGTGGGAGCGGTATTGTTTGGTAGGGTTGAGGTGGGATAAAGAAAAATAGGAACAGGAACAGGAGCGTGGCAGCGAAGCTGGAGAATTTGAAAACGAGGCGATTTTGGTGGAAAGAGAGAAAGACGACCAGATTTGCATTAGTTTCGGAACTGATCGAAAAAGCTCTTTCTAACCCTTCGCATCTCACTCTCATCCGCCCCTCCTTTCCAACTTTGACTCTGTGTGATATCCGCCTTCTTACTTTCCTTCCCCAGCGGGGATTTCGGTTGTTGAACCGAAGTTGTTTTTATGGTTTTGGTTCCTTTATCTCATGGACGGGGGAAGTGGAGAAAGTGGGATTAGAAGGGTGAGGAAAGGGTGTGATTGGGACGGGGTGGGTTTGAGACGTTGTTGATTGCTAAAACAGTTAGGAGGGAGGGGTGGGGAAGGAACTTGGGGAAGATGGTATGAAGTTTGGCCTTGAAGTCTGAAAGTTATGGGAGATGGTACTGAAGGCTGTGGGGAGGGTGGGAAAGATTTGAGATTTGAGGAGATATTGAGAGGAAGCTTGAACTGCGCTCTCGATTTGGTTGAAGTGGTTTACATTCGACGCTGAAATGGTTGATGCTGCTGTCTTTGTAATAGAAAGAGTTTGGGGGCGCTGATATGATATATGTGTTTGATTCTCAAAGGAGGTCGCTTAAGAGACGAGAAACTACTTGCCAAGCTGCCGATAGATTCATGACCATCATCCCGGAGACGAGATTAATGGAGTGACTTGAAGATCCACAAAATCACAGAACAAGAGGTTCAATAAGGATCTAAAAAAAGTTATACTGGGACTCGATTTAGCACAGCCATTGGATGAAGAGTGAGCTTCCGAGGGGCGTCAAATCACTCTTTATTTAAACGCTCTGTTTCCTGCTACCAAAGTCAGAAGTTGCTCAAGGATCTTTACCTTACCCTTAACATGACAAAATTTAGACACTTGCCATGATCTGTTCTCGAACCAGAAGCACCTCTCACATAATGGCTACGAATTTGTGAAGACTCGAACGTCTAGTAGTGTGGCGGCAGAGGATCGACAGCACCGGTTAGTCTCTGCAGTCTCGTGCATAGCTGGCGGGACTGTTTAAATCGGGATCTGGAAGACTTGGGTGAAAATTGTTGGTTACATAACGACTTCTCACGAAATCATGGACGGAGAGAGTGAAATGGACTCTCAAGCGTACCTTGACTCTCTTTGGATGCGAGCCATGTTCATGGGAATGGTGACAACATTCCTTTTTTTGGTATGGACTCCTCGTTACCGTTTGGAGAGTCTTACAAGGAGAGCCCCAAGCGACAAGCAGAGAATTACGTCAACGATGACAGCTGAGCCGCCGGAGTATCAGCGAATTGTGAGTAACGAAGCAGGCCTTAAAGGGGAAGAAGACGCTATTGAGGGGTACTGGGATACCATAGTCCTTCTCCTTGACGATATTAGAATGACAACGAGAAGGATGTTTGCTGGATACAGAAAGGAGGCACAGGAGGGGAGAACGAAGCCCGGTTATGATAGGAGATTATTGAGGACAAGTGCTAAAAGATCAGCGGCAACTGCAAGGAAATCGATGAATGAGGTTCTAGACATGTGGACGGACATCGAGAGGGAGATTAGCGACTTTGAGAGATGAGTGTGTGGTAGTATGGGTCTGCATCCGACTTTCTCTTGCCACCAAAAGAATGCTAGGGCATTTTTCTGGGTGCTGGGACTATGGATAGTAAAACGAGAAACTCCCAGGTCCAGCATCTTTGTAGCCTTGACTAAAAGTACGTTGTTGGATCTTCGTCGCTGTAACATTTGTCCTCGATGAAGAAGATAGAGAAACATTTGCTTGCTGCATCGAGATTTTATGCAGATAGAATATATATTATTTGTGCAGCCGAAACCTCGCTTCTAATATCTTCTTCCTTCCCCACGTCATGCGCACAACTAGACATTCCCATACTCTGTACAACAAATCTGTTCAACTGATACAGTAGAGTGCGTAAAAAAGCCCTCACAATGGGCTTCTCAACCCGCTTCCTCCGCATCCCGCGGCCCCAGGTACCTCCCCCATGGCCCCCTTCCGACCCAAACCTATACTGATCACCCCCTTCTAGACATTTCTCTACCTAATGTCCCTCCGCACTGGCACAGAGCTAATAACCCTCTCCCTCCTGCTCAATAAAATCTCCGGCCTTTATGGCCTTCTCGCCCTTCTGACCGGCCTCCATCTCTCCCCTCTGCAACTCTCAATGTATATCTACAGTCTCCTCGCTCTTCTCCTAACCGCTCTGCTCTCTCCGTATATCCGAACACAGTCACCGTTCCATTGTTTGGCGCTCGCAGGGTTCTATGTACTGGATAGCGTGATTAATGCAGCGTACACAGCGGCGTTTGCTATAACGTGGTTCTTGGTTATTAGTCAGCATTATAGTGATGCTGCTGGGAAGAAAGCACCCGGCGCAGGCGGCGAGACTATTGATGATACTGCAGGATTTACGTCTCCCGAGTACAATGTTAGTCATGTGGATGTTGCAGTGGCACCGGATCAAGGCGTCAGCGCTGGACAAGAAGCTGTAACCGTCGGACAGCCTGGATTCACGACCTCGGCCTCTGGACCAAGTTTGGGACATGGATTCCTGCAGTCTGAGAGCATGAGCAGTGTGGTGGTTATCTGTGCGTTGTGGGCTATAAGGGTTTATTTCATCCTAGTAGTGCTGAGTTATGCGCGCCTCGTTTTACGCCAACATATCGCCGTTACATCCAGAGCGAACACGGCGCTGCACACCGGTAGCAAGTCGTCAGCGTATCTGGAGAACCCGTTCGCGCAGCATCTACCAGAGGGGAAAGGATGGCAAGGACGATTGGGTAGAATTTTGGTGCGTGTCGGGAAGGGGTATTGGTTAGGTAGCGAGGAGGGGGACGATGCGTGGATGAATGGGGAAGTGGCAGCAAGATTCAGGAGGAAGGAGGCGCAGGCGGATGCGGGACCGCCGGGCGTCATCGAGAGGGAGAGGAGAAGGAGAAGTGGAACGGGTCCTCCACCGCCAATGCCGCAGTTGACGGGAGGGCAGGGGCAGTATTTGAGGGTGGAGCAGGCGGGAGATGGGAGGTAGTGAGTTTGGTGGTGGAGGTAGATTGGGGGGGTGGTCAGGGTGTGGTTCGCCGTTGAGACAAGCTTGGACTTGATTGGAACCAATATTGGAGCTGAGCTTGAGGAGTTGTATCTGCCACAGGTGGTTGATACTGCATTGGTTCGGCGTTGGCGGCAGTCCTCTGGGGTTCTGCGTACATTTACAAATAAACATTGGATTAACTGTACCACCCTGCTGTACTGTAGTCCGCAAGCTGCCCGATCGATCTACCGCCTATGCAAACCAGAGAAGACCCTGCTACCGTCCCCCATCGATTCAGAGACGCCGTGCCGACATGCAGTTTCCCCGGTAAAAGTGTACAATCGCTCGCAAATACAAATAAACTCGACATGCCCCAACGACGCTGATATCACGCTCACTGTACAGTAGCCACGAGGCAAAAACTCCCTGGCAAAGTCCCACAGAGCCTTAGCAAGCACATGACTCGTTGGTTTCCGGTTTCGTGGGGTTGATATTCACATCGATCACTGTCCATTCGGTCAGCCATGCTCTCGTCCCGATTTCCTTCCTGAAGAAATTGTGAGTTCCACTCACTCGTACTCTCGCCCCTGTCTCCCTCCCCCTCCATCCCCGGCAGCGCCTGCGCAATCCTTCTAAACAGCGCTTTCACATTCGCGCCCACCTTTGCGCTCGTCTCCACAAACAGCGCCCCACACCTCTTCGCCTCCTCCTCGCCCATCTGCTGCGTCACCTCCCTCTTATCCCCCAGATCGGTCTTGTTTCCCACCAAGACGATTATCACGTCGTTGCCGCGCTCGCCCCTGACGTCGTCGACCCATTTGCGAGTGTTTTGGAAGGATTTGAGAGAGGAAATGTCGTAGACGACGACGGCGACGGAGGAGTCGCGGATATAGGAGGGGATGAGGGAGCGGAAGCGTTCTTGGCCGGCGGTGTCCCAGAGCTGGAGGCGCACGGTGCGGTCTTCGAGGTACATGGTCTAGAGGGAGAACGCGGGGTTAGGGCAGGAGCCTGGATATAAAAAAACGAGGGGTGGGTACCTTGGAGAGGAAGTCGATGCCGATGGTGGCTTGATACATGTTGTCAAAGGAGTCGTACATGAAGCGGGTTATGAGGGAGGTTTTGCCGACTGAGGGGGTTTGATATCAGCTTTCTGGACAGGTACACTTGAAGCGCTTATGATTGGGGCGCACCGCTCTGTTCACCCAAAAACACCAGTCTGAACGATGAGATGGTCAGTATTTGTGAAAGCTGCTAGGTGTTGGTTGCCTCACTTGAACTTTTTCAGAGGGTTCGAATACGACCCTACTGTTGATTGTGTCGTCATTGTCGAGGGGGAAAGATTAGAGAAGCCTTAGGCAATAGACATTAGCAAGACGGGACTCGATAGGTTGAAGTAGTAAGTCCTTCTATAACTGTCAATGTTGCGTTCAGGAGACGGGCAGCCCCCCTGCCCCAGATGTTTAAGATTCTTTGAAGGAAGTCGGTGAACGGGACGCCATGCTCCGACCGGATAGACGAATTGCGTTAGTCGATTGCGGCAGCTTAGTCAGGGGCTCATCGATTGCAGGTGGTTCACCCACAATTTTTATGTCACAGTATAATACATAAAACATCACCTCTAGTTTGCAAAGCATGGAGCTGTCCGTAGCTGCACCCCATCAGCACAATCAGCCGTCTCGTAAAGGGAAGAAAGCCTGGAGGAAGAATGTGGACGTCTCAGACATTCAGGCGGGCCTTGACAATGTGCGAGATGAGGTGATCAAAGGGTTAGTGTAGTCTTCACAAATGGTCTAGGTTTCGTCGTTGGGATCTCTGACGAACGGCCTTCTCTGTAGTGGCATCATTGCCGAGAAGCCCTCGGAAGCACTCTTCACGCTCGATACGACTGGATCAAGCGAGATACGTAAATCCTACAAATTCAACAAAACCCTCAAAGCGGATGCGATATTAGGGCTACGTTCAGCAGTACTAGCTGTTGATAGTCACAAGCGTTCTGGTGTCACAGATGGTGTGATTGACCCGAGCAGTAAGAGGCGGAAGAAGAATGGAGTTAGTCCCAAAGAACTCGAGCGTTTAAAAAGTGTTGCGTATGGGGGTGCTGCTGTATCTAAAGACGTTGTTAATGTGGATGACGCCGACTACGATCCCTGGCTTGTCAAAGATGAGGAACAAGATCCGAGGTTTTCATACCTCGAGAAGGCAAAATCTATCAAAGCGCCTCAAACATTAAGGGAGCCTCCGATCTCTCTCGTGTTGGGGGCCGATGCTCTTCCCGCAGTGACGAAGCCAAAGGGCGGCCTAAGTTACAATCCAGAATTTCAGGAATGGGAGCAAGTTCTAACGGAGGAGGGCGCTAAGGAGGTCGAAGCTGAAAAGAAAAGGCTGAAGGAAGCAGCATTAGAGCAAGAGAGGTTAGACAGAATCGCAGCCGCTCGGGACGAAAGAGATGACTACCAAACGGAGGATGAGAGTGCATGGGAGGGGTTTGAAAGCGAGTATGAAGGCGGCGAGTGGTTGAAAAAGCGCCGGCCCGAGCGGAAGACCCCTGCCGAGCGGAACAAGGTCAAGAGACGAAAGGAGGCGGAGAGGCAGAGTAAACGAGAGGCTCCAGCGAAAGCGAGAGCACTGCAGGCCCAGAAGATTAAGGACATCGCGGAAAAGATTGAAGCCGAATCTAAGGCGAAGGTTGTTGCAATTGTCGAATCTAAAGAAGCAGATGATCGAATACTAAGGCGGAGAAAGCTGGGCAGAGATACGTGAGTGATCCGTTGAGTTATCCTATGTATTCTGCTAATATTAATACAGTCTCCCAGAGCCTCCTTTGGAACTTGTACTGCCTGATGAGCTTCAGGAATCACTACGTCTTCTCAAGCCAGAGGGTAATCTACTGAAGGATCGATTCCGGAGCATTCTTGTCAGAGGCAAGGTTGAGACCCGAACACCTATCAGTCAGCCGAAGAAAGCGAGAAGGACTTATACGGAAAAGTGGACGTACAAAGATTTTAAAGTTCCTACGTAGAGGAGTGTTAGATTCGAACAATAGCTGAACTAAAATCCAAATTTGCGTATGACATGTTATGCCCATAACTGTTTGCGACTCAACACATCGTACTACAATCTTGTTATCACTTTGCGCGTTCTACAACTTCTATGCAAAGTGAGCAATAATTCTGGCTACCCGGTAATCTCCCACTAAGTTGAGCTGCCAAGCCACTAACCTGATCAGGCGCATCGTGAACTTCACTTTAAGACGACATCGTTCGAATCGTTCAGCTTCGAGTCATTCAAAACAACCCCCGAACTAGCCTCGCAAAGACCGCAGCTAACCCGGTACTTTAGCAACTGAGATATTAGACGATCCTTAAACCTTCAAATCCACTATACGTATGTCAACTATCGAAGATGGTCACGAGCGCGAATCAGCCGAAGCACCGGCCGAGCATACTGGCGTAGACGGCAGCGTTGGATCAGATACCGAAACAGGCAAAACTACTGCTCCAGATGCTTCAGTAAAGGACGTATCAGAGATCAAGCATCATGCCCGTTCCAATTCGGTCAAGAAACCTACCACGTTCAAGGCAGTTTCCGTCACGAAGAATTTCCTTGCCAAGGCCAATCCAGCCCCAGCAGCCAAAGGCAATGGCGATAAAGGTGGGACAGCCAAACCTACTTGTACGAAACTGTTGGCTGACATATGCAGCTGCCTCACAAACGGTAGCCTCTGGAACCAGCGCACCGCTGGTCCCTCGACCACGGCTTGTCGCAAAAACTGCTAGTGGCCAGCAAGCATCAGCCCCCAAGTCTACGAATGTAACGTCCAAGAATGGCGGTGGAAGTGGACCAGATCCGCTGCAGGTGTGGAACAGGAACAGACGTACGGGTGCACCTTCGCAATCTGGGACAAAAATACTAATGTCATGTGCAGCGGCTGCTGCAGCAGCACCCAAGCATATTGTAACAGACGAAGAGCTCAAACAACAATATGGCATACACCTCGCTACGAGGCTTGAGGCAGATGGGGATGGTAAGGAGGCCAAGTGGGCCGATATTGACGATGACGAGGATGATTGGGCGCCGGAGACGATCGAGTGGAATGATGGAACAAAGATTACGCTTCCACCAACCGATACTGCTTCTATCCATGCGCAAGAACAAGCTGCAGCTTTGGTATCGCAACAGAAACAGGACGAGGAGGCGATTTCAAAAATGTCTTCACCGAAACCTACCACCATCGTCGGACCAAATGCTACAGTTCTGAAACTCGGTTCTACCGCGCAGCTAAAGGCCGGTGGATTAGTACTCAAGGCTCCTTCGGACAAGCCGACATTAGTTGCAAAGCCATCTGCTCCAACGCCTGTAAGGTCGCCGTGGGCCTCTTTACCGCCAGTCGACAAGGTTCCCCCTATACCAATAAATCCTCCTTCACAACAACCTACCTCTCGGTTCGAACAGAGTGACCGCCGTGGTTCTGAAACCGTGCCTCTGTCCGCTGCTGTGCAAATTGCAGCTGATTCCTTTACTCGGACAAGACGCGACACCCCAAACGGCAATCCAGGACAGTTGTATAATTCTCAGTCTGGCCAATATGAACCTGTCAACGGTGGTAGACGTGGCTCAATGCGCAAAGAGCAGAACTTTAGACCTCCAGCATTGCTCCAGCGGCCAGCGAACATAGACCAGCATGGTCCAGCGGAGCCATCAGCTGCTTTTCAGACTCACCGAAGCCAACAAGATAATGGCATGTGGGACCGAAGAGCTTCTTCAACATTTAGTGGCGATAGTGGGCCTCGTGATCGACGAACCTCCATGAGTAAAGGTTCTGATCAATCTCGAATTCCGAACGATATCCTTCAGCAGCGACGAGAGTCAGAATCTTTGCAATCGCCTTTGACTCCCGGATCTGTCCAGGCCAAACTTTCTCATCGTGACGGCTCACAGCCGCCACTAGTGCCTCATTCACAACAGTTGAATGAAGGTAGCCTAGCGTCGGGATCACCGCAGCAATCTAAGAGCTCACTTGCAGGTAACACAGCAGCGCCTCCTGGCCAAGACGAGTTTAACGCTCAGAAGCAACTCATGCGAGAGAAGCGTGAAGCGGCAATCAAGCGAAAGAAAGAGCAGGAAGAAAGGGAAGAAGCCGATAAAAGGGAGAGAATTAGGATAAAGATGGAATCATTGGGAATGTCGCCGCTTACAGAGAGGAAGGAATCTAAGAAAGAGATCCTGAAAGAGACGGAACACCTAGACATCGAAAATAAGCAAATCGAGAAGAGAGAAGTCGAGGTAGACAGGCCCGAGGATAAAGGGTTTGAGGCTGAGGAACCCGAAGTCAATGAAGTCGAGGAAAAGAAGGACACTCTTACTGAGACCGTTCCAGCCCAAATTAGGTCACAAGGCCCTCCCACGAGTGCTTCTCGTTCACCCCCGAAGCCTCCTGTTCCTGATGCTTCTGGGGCGCCTAAACAATATGGTATGATGAAAGTTCACGGCCCTCCGTTGACTAATGGGATACCACCAGGTGAACGGCCTTTCACCGAGAAGGTCAAACTTTCTGGGCAACATGTCTCGCCGCCTCAGCATGAAACTTTACCCAAACCAGCCGAGGTGATAACACCAATGGTCAATGGAGATCGAGACGTAAGCAATCAGCATCCAGAGCCTCTAATTCCGAAGTCACCTATCGCCAGGAACCAAGATCTCCGAGCACCAAGGCAGCAAACATGGAAGAGCGTACAAAGCGAAGCCGACAAATTTTCGGGCTGGAATGGTGCAGGCATGACGACTCACTCCTCCCCAGTAGGTAATCTCTGGGGTCCACCTGCTAATCAGAATGCGCTTGGTAATGGAACCTTTGACCGAAATGTACAGAGGCCACAATCGAGACAGCCACCGTATCAAGAGCATTACATCTCGCCAGTCCCTCAACCAATAGGACCTCCGCGACACCTGCAACGGCCGCGTGAATCTCAGGAATCAAACCGAGTGCAAGAGATGGCTTCGGAACCTGTGGTAGAAGATTTTCAAACAGTCCCATCATTCCCATCATCAGAAGCTCCACCAGCAGTCCCAAGAAATCGTCCAGATCCCGCAGATCAATTGGCGAGCAGAGAGCAACCGCTGAAGCCTTCGCATTCTAGTCCTACGTTACAGCCGAAGTTGCAACCCATTGGTGATCAACTACCACGAGGACCGGATCAGCAGAGATCAACCTTAGCTGCGTGGGGCAACTTTCATGCTACGTCAATAAGGGATGATGCCGAAAAGAGGAATCAGGCTGCCCAGGCAAATGCAGCACGACTTGCAGAGGAAGCTCGGACAGGTGTGCGACATGAAATTCAACTTCCTGTTATGAACGAGACGTGGCGCCAGATCAAAGTCGATGATCAAGCTAATCAGCGCAAGGTCGTCAGTGTTGCAAAAGAATTGAGTGTCCCAGGCTCTGCGGTTGGGCCCTACATGAATGGAGATGCCCGAAGTATGCCATTTGGGGGTTCTTCGTTTATCAGTGCCACTAATGGCGCAGGTCGCAGCTCCCGTTTCTTCCCTGGCGTAGGACAAGGCATGCATGGACAGACTCCGCGTGCTGCAAGCTACACTCTGGGCTTCAATCGATCTCCATCACCTCCGCCTCCTGAGATTGGTACTCATCCAGCCTATGCCCGCGATCAGGACCGTCCGGTAGTAAATCTACCTTTCGCGAAACCTAAGCCTAAGGTTAGACTTCCTCCGTCATTCATTACGCCAGTACAGCCCCCAATGGCAGAGGTGCACGTCATGCCACTGAGAGCCGTCTCGCAACCGTTAGTGAACAATCCTACATGGCAGGACAGATTCAATGGACTGCTGGGTGTCAAGAAGCCTTCGCCTGAAAAAAAATTGGCTCATGTTGCTGAGTTTTCATCGACCAAGGTCGCTCTTGAAGTTCCCTCGGCTCAAATTTCCGCCGCTGTTTCTCTTCCTCCCCAGGACGAGACCGTCATTATAATCGAAGAACCCGTGACTTCAAAGGACATGGAGGATGAGGAGGCTTTATTCGAAACTCGCGAATTTGGAGATCTTCCTGTTATCAAAATCCCTACACAGGTCCCTGAGACAGGATGGCAGCCCGCGCGACCACCAAAGAGCCGAGGCCAGTCTAACAAGCCCACTAAGCCGGTTGAAGCCTTGAGCAGAGACTCATTCGAAGAGAAAGCCGATAAAGTCTCTAATGGTATCTTAATATTTGTGTACATGCCTGGTGCGGCCCCGCAGACTCGGAAGCCTAAGACCATGCAGATGTCACACGGCCATGCGCCGAATAACCGCACACAACGTCCTCGACACGTTTCAGGTCCTCCAAAGACTGGAAAGCCTTACAAGCCGAGGGACAGCTCTGCAACTTATAGCTCTGCAAAACCGGCTCCCAACGGAGTCCAGAGGAGCCCAATGCAGAATGTCCCCTCTTCGTCTCCGAGAACTCCATTTGGCAAGAATATAAACACCTGGAGTGCTCGTGTTGCAGGGATGGCACAGTGACACTGTTTCCAAGCAGTTCTACGCTAGTAGTACGCCCAGATTTACTTCCGCTGCAGAGACCTCCGTAGCGGTCTATCCAGCAACATTGCATAACAAGATCCGATGCCATGTGTGCCACCCTTCGAACACAACGTCATCTCATCAGTTAGCCTTCCACTTTTCCAGTCTACCCAATTCATCATCCACCGTTTCCTTATTCCCTCACTTTACGCAGTCTCTTGTTCTCCTCAAGATGCACATAAACATACCCGACAAAGAATCCTCGGGAATTATCAGCGAGCGTTTTCGGATTGTTTGCTGTGGGCTACCTGGGGTTGGCTCGGGCGCTTTGATGGCTTTAGATCCACACAACAATACTTTTCGCTTCCAATCCATCAGTTTGTACTCCTGTAGCTAGGTGTGTTACCTTCAGAGATTACAAGCTGGGAAGTTTATCTTAGGTTCAATCGAATATTGCATTTTAATCAGAATACGCTCGTGTCGTGAGGTCGTTGTGGGGATTAATTTCTTTTAGTCGTGCATCCGTCTTCTAAATCACGAACGTTTCTTTGGTTCAAAGTATACAAAATCTGGGACGGCCAAATCTCTTATATACCCTCACACATCCTCTTCTTGTAACCCACTTCAACCCATCCCCCCCCCTTCCCCCCCGCCAACAACTCACCAATCCCCAAACCCCCTGATTCTTCCCAAAACCCCACCCCCCAAAAAGCCAAACATATTCCCCCTACCCCCGATCTCTCACCCAAACCCCTCCCATCACCTCACCCAACGATACCAAAATCTAACAACGATATCCGTGACACCCCCTGGGCACCGTACGTTTCGTATACCTACATTTATCATAACATATTATCAGGATGATTGTGTATATTAGGTGATCTAGCTGGTGGAAGGGGGATAGGGTGGATAGTTGATCGTGGGGGTTGGAGTGGTAAAGGTGTGGGGTGGGGTGTTGAAGGTTTCGAAGGATGAGGCGGTAGAGGTGGTGGTGGTGGGCACATCCTCGAAAGGCAGGTGGGTGTTCGTAAAGAAAAAGAATCTAGGGGAGTATTTGACGTTTTGGGGACTGGGGGATTTGGGAGCCCTTGGATGTGATTGATAGAGGAGAGGGGGGGGGATGGAAGAGATTAGTCCGGGGTACGGAAGGGATTTCCGGTTTGATAGAGAATGGGAAAATATTAACAGGATAGGGGAAGGGGGTTGGATGGTTGACTGGCTTTCTTTGCTAAGAATGGCGAGGACGATAGAGGGTACGTTAATTGGTGAAGATAGTCCATAAGGGGGAAATACAGCCCGGCTCAAGAGGGTGGGTGTCGTAAGTCTGACTCCAGTCCCCAAAGAAACTCGCTCCTAATCACATCGATGTTCAGGACGGCAGCGTTGAGTAGATAATTTTAGGGGTATCAATATTCTTCTGATTTCCTAGCGTACAGAGCTTTCAAATCTATAGCAATAGCATATCACCAATTCCACGTCCTCGACGAAGCAGTAAAGACCGGCGGTTTCCACTGCAAGCGCTCCGGCTCGATCCTACGCTTCCCCTTGATTTTCTCTTTCAGCTTTTGTTTTTCTTTTTGTTGGAGGACGGCGTTTGTGAGGACGATGACGTGTTGACCTTTCTGATGGGGGTGTTAGAGGTAGTCCCGGAACGAAGTGTATATGAGGTAGATTCTAGGGCTGTGAAGGGTATGGAATAACGGAGTGGGGTGGGAAGACAGCTCACCGAGTATCGCAGCATATTCAAATTCTGCAACGTATGCAACACATCCGCTGTCGTCATCGCGCTCAGCGCTCCTATCTCCTCGACGCTGATCTCCGGCCCCCGGCCCTCCTCCGTCAACACATCCACGACCGTTTCAGCCCAGTATGCGCGATACCCGAGCAAGCCCAAATCACTCAAAGGCTTCTCCGGGCTTCCTAGCTTCCCTTCCCGCTTGCTGAGCTCGTAGCTAAAAGCTATCAAGAGTCTCCCGAAACCCTTACGTTGATATTGTGGGAGTGTAAGGATGCACGCCACATTGTAGCCCTCTGCGGACTCTTTTTCTTTGCTGAAGTAGCCGACTAGATGGCAGCCGTGGGAGTCACGGGTTGTCATGCAGTAGAAGAGGAAGGGGTCTACGTCGTAGTATAGGGTCTTGTGGTCAAGGAAGAGTTTGCTTAGAAGGCATAGATTGCGGCACCAGCGCCGTTGTCTTCGGCCGTCGATTTCGAAGAATGAGACGTTGTCGTCGCGGTAGATTTCGTTACCGGGTGGATGTAGCAAGGTACATTTGGCGCGGTGTCTCTCGAAAGAAGTGATATTTTCGGAGTAGCTGAGACAGAATTCACAGATGTGGACCATGTCGGCAGCGGTGTAAGATGAGGGGTAGGGCGAAAAGTACCAGGGTTCCATTTCGTGCTGGCCCATTTGGATACGGCCAAGGTTTCGGACACGGGAGATTTCCGTTTGATTCTGGGTCAGGCTGCCGCCGGTACGGAGTTTCTCGATTTCTTCTTCACGGGAGTATGGGGAATGAGGCGGAGCTGAGGCTTTGGCGACTGCCGCAGCGTCTTGGATGTCGACGAGGTCAAGATCGGAGTCCTCGGGTTTTGGGGTTCCAGTAGTGAGTTCGGGAGCAATAACAGCTATCGAGGAGTCGCTGCCGGGGCGATTTTCTTTGCCGCCAATCAGAGATGGCCGGACAGCCTTCCCTTGCGCATTGCCGGTGGTCGAGGCTAACTCGGGAGTAGCTGAGCTTTTACGACTGGTAGTCGATGGTCTGGGTCGTTTCTGACCAGCAACGGCCTTTGGAACGGTCGCAGCTTTGGGGGCAGCAGACGCGGACTTTTGGCTTTTCTTACTTGGGGCTTCGGGGAGGGGCCATTCAACTTCTTGCGTGAGGTCAAGGCGAGAAGCAGGTACCCATTCTTGAGCGTATTAGATAGGACTGGGAATCTTGAAGACTTTGAAGGTCAGACTAACCATCAAGACGCTTGTTGAATTCTTCATAGTGAACACTACCCCGTAGTTAGAATAGCCTTGAACGGAAACCGAGGGCAGAATACTAGTAGACAGGCTGTCCCTTCTTGCTTTCTATGGATAAAATTTCCGCTTTGCGTTTCTCGCCATCCTAAGGTTTATGTCATTTTAGCAACATGTCGTATCAGGCGGCTGTTGCACAGCGCGCTGGAGCTCTGGTTTTCCGGATTCTTCACAGATAAGGGTCTGATATGGAAGATAGAACACGCAGTATAAAATGGATAGAAGCCAAAAGTGCAGAAAGGAAAGACTACTCTCAGGGACAGAGAAGACGGCGAACAATAAGCGAGCAGTACAAAATATAAGTCGAGCTCACCTTCTCCACAAATGCCTTTACACCGATCCTATCAACTAGGTGAGCGATTTATTTAACTCTTTGGAGCTATGCGACAACTATAAATCCCAATTTAGTACATACCTCAAAGTGCTGAGTGTCGCAATTCCCTTCTCGACCGGGTCAGGCGTGCTGGTGCGATCTTGCGATGTATCTCTAGGTGCCATATTTTTCGCACAAATCCGTGGAATTCAAAATCGAACTACTGTGATGAAATATTCGCGATGTAGATTGTTGTTGATGGGTTCATGCCGGCAAGGTCCGCGGGTGATGTTGCTCGCGTTGGGGGTGGCGTTTGAAGATTATCTACATCTTTCATAACTTTGGCTTTATGGTGTTAAATCTCACCACAAAGTAAAATCAAAGTCTCCAGGTGAAAGATTCCCATCTGGACGGCGGAAAAGCATGAAATTACAATCGTCGGCAAGACTGGGAGATGTCCAAGGTTCGTTTGCTTTGAACCCAAATTGCTTCCACCTTTGAACAACGCACTCCTCCAACCCTCTGAACCTCCGATCCTATACCCGGGACGAGGGCAATTTGGGAACAAGTGCTACTGACTGCTCTAAATTCCATCTACTTCTACTGGAGATAGTGATCTAATCTCTGGATACAGGCGTTCTACAAACCGTACCGCGCACTTGTTGACTTCCATTGGCGATCAGTCCATTTACCTGGGATGATGTCGGCAGCAAACAATAAGGACCTCCGCATGTCCTACAAGATTGGTTATACCAAGGTGGGCGTTATAAACTTTGAACCTTACAAATCCAACCTTCTCCCACTATGGAGGTTTCACAACGCCGAGGCCGCTACAAAGTCTTGCCAGAACCTGTGGGAGATATTCCTCGATTACGATGAGCGAGGTGATTTCGTGGGGATGGACATGACGCGCAATATTATGCTGATGGGTATCATACGGGCGAGGAGGTATGTTAACTACAAAGGTGGGAGAGAATACGATGACGAGGGCAACATCCTTCCAAAAAGTGAATGCCATGAGGGGAAGAAAGAGACGGAGATGGCTGTTCGATTATTCCAGAGGCACTTAGCTCTTGCGGAGACACATCCGGGCTATAATGCGAAGAAGAAAGTATTTGTGAGAGAGAAAAGGGCATGGAATAACGAACGGCGAATAGAGGATGCTAAAGCAGTAAGAAGGTGGAAATACGCAGATTCAGGGATTGAAAAGGAGGGACAGAAAGAACAATACAGCCGAGGGAGGTAACTCGGGATATGTGGGAAAGGGTTGATGGCACTGCAGCCAGTGCATGCCGAACGAAATGCTCCGCACCTCCTCCACCCTCCATGCCGCTCAACACCTGTTATTATGGCAAACGCTAAAGCGCATGCGAGCTCTCGTCATTGTGGAACGGAAAGAAAATCAAATCACCAACGATCTACAAACATCTCTTTACCAGGTCAACATGCCCTAACCTCACACGTCTTTTATGTTCTTAGTAGCTATTTGAAGAGCTCTCGGAATATTTGTCCATATCTTGAGAGCCGATCTGCATTGCCTCCTCTATTTCCGCAATCCTTCGTCCGAGGACTGAAATAAACTATTCAAGGCGACCCTTCGTGCCCTGATATTCGTCCTTCTAGCACCTGCGTCCGCTGGTCTCACACTGTAGGTGTGTGCCACTTCCCAAATATCGGAGCATTGCAACAAATTGTCGCACAATTCTTTGTCGCAGCAACCTTATCGCGTCGTTCCTCCATCTCTCACCATCGGCAGAGCGCTTGATACGGTACAGTTGAATAAAAGCAGTTACAGCTTTCGTGTAGCTGGCGCCGTTCGACTTCGAGGCCAAAGCACTGCAAGTCGTGAATCTGATGTGGATCAGGAATTATGTCACGAATTGTACGGACTCCAGGATTCGCCTGGCAGAATGTCTGGCAACATTTAGATTCTTAAGAATCTGAACACAGCCGCCGAGGGTCGGCAAAAAAAGTCGTTGGACAACAAATTAAAGCGATCCTCACCAAAACGCATATCAACCTGTGGAGAAGAGTTCTAATTTTCAAATGCTTTACACTTATGACTGCAGTCCGAAATCATGCTGATCTACATGTTAGATGCTTATGAGTTTTTCATGAGTTTTGGATAAGTTCTTAGAGACAAATACTTATGGATTGAGGTAGATTTTGGTGAGGATCAACTTTGGTGTCCAACGACTTTTTTTCGTCAACCCTGGCGCAGTCGTACTGTTCCCAGTAGATAAAACACACTGGCGCTGAAGCGGAAATGAGAACTCATCGTCTTTAGCTGTTTCAAGGGAAAGATTTGATTCTCGACTCAGATACTATTTCAATAGGGAGATTGCGTGGCCTGAGTCGAGTAGGAGCCCGCGATAACAGAAGGTTCGATTCAAGCACTCTTAGTGAATGTAGCGATGGGAACAAAAGCAAGTGGGCAATGAGATATGTTGTTCGGTATACTATAATGACTGCTAAGGATAGACGGTAGAACGAGGTGGTCCTATACCATATAAAACTGAAGAATCGCTATAAGGTCTCCTCGTCGGGCGGAGAAGGAAACAGATTCATAATTAGAACACGTTTCGCCACAGATGAGGAAGCAGCCATATAAAATAGCCTCTTTCTTCTCTTTAACACCCACACAACTGTCGCTGCAGGATTCATACAACCTAGTCTCAATAATGGTCTTCTTGACTCAACAATTACAAAGCATGAACCATTTCATTCCGTCGGGACTGCTCCCCGGCTCACACGACTCACCAAGCTTTAGACCTGCAAATAAGACCACTTCGTTCCCATATCCTACCAATCTCAAACCCTATACCTATCCTTTCCCATTGACTTTCTCTCCCACTATCTCAGGTCCGCCATATCCATGCATCTACAACAAATCAGCCACAGGTTCTGCCAACGCCAAGAAAACAGCTGACTCACCGCCTCTGCAAACTTGACCCATTCCTCCACCCCCTTGACAAAAGGATCATCTCCTTCCGGCATAGCCTCATGGCCCCAAATAACCAGCTCTTCAAACGCCGCAACATCTTCCAGCACCTTCGCTTCCTCTTCTTCCTCGTCGTCATCTTCTTCTTCTCCACCTCCTCCTCCTCCTCTTGCCCCAGAGTCTTTCCGCCTCTGCTCCTCCTCACCACCCACAGGCCCGTTCGGCGCCTCCCTAACCACCTTGCCCTCATACCCCTGCGGCACTCTAACCTCCCTCCCTTGTATCCTCCGCCCGCGGAAGTAGGATTCTAGTTTGCCATCTGCCAACCACCCCATATATTATCAGCCGTTCCACTCCTGCGCTCTCAAAACTAGATTTTTGTAAATCCCATCATGAGCGGTGATTGCGAAAACACGAACCTCCACCCCTCCTAGGATCCCAATACCTTTTCGACGCGTCTACGGGCCCGTCATGGTGGATGTGGCAGGGGAGGAGGTTGGGCGTGCAGGTTTTGTCGGCGATGGTGGGAGAGAATTTGAGGGCAAGCATGTTTGGTGGTTGGTGTGATGTGGATCAAAAGGATAATTGGAGGGAAGGTAGGCTGTCGCAGGTTGAGAGTGGGAGACGCGGATATTTCGTGTGCACGTGAATAGGTATCCAATTTGTGATGGTCTGGGCGCCTTTTTAAGGAGACCATTCAATTCCTGCTAAACGACCAAACTAAGGCGTAATCTAAAAAGAAAAAAATATATGAACTTTCTCCCCAACAGGCTGTTAGATTGTTAGACTCTAATATCTTTGAAAGACAGGGCAGTTGCATAAAGTACTCACGAATCGAACCCTGGTCTCCTGCGCTTTGTCATTGACAAGCAGATAGGGCACGAATAAAACCGCTTTTTCTACAAAAAGCATGTATAATACCTCTTAGCGGCTTTTTTGCTTCGCTTTTTTGGGTTTTTATTATGTAAGCTAGACATGGATTATGATAGGAAGGTTCACCTTGCTGTTGACCCCTCGCTGTCGTCAGTTCTACTAGCCTACCTCTCTACCTCCAGCAATGCCTCCGCAACGTGGCGGTAGGCCTTTGAACCAGCTCGTCGTCGATAACTTCCAGCAGACAGTCGTACCTGGAAGGCTTACTACTGTTCAGTGCCGTCACTGTCATATGGCCGGAACGAACGCTTAATCGGCCGAAGGACCTAAAAAGGAAGCTTCGCTATACACAGAGCATTGAAATTGATGAGGAGAAGCTATGTGAAATGGAGGATAGACTATTGCAGGAGGAAATTGCTATGGCCAGGCTAAATCCTTCGAGCGAGGATACCCTCAACGAGTATTTGAATAGCGACGGCCAGGTGCTTTTGAAGCTTCCTTTACATGGTGAAGGGGTCAACCTGCAGGCAAATTAACCCCTCTATTAATTTGCTACTATAAATATAACCCCTGTGTTTTAAACCTCATCAAAAAGCGTGTATAAAACACGCTTTGAGCTAGCCTAAAGAAGGTAGTCAAACAACATGTTTTAAACATGTTCGTGCCCTACAAGCAGAACTGTAGATTTAGTTAGCGCAGGCGTTATGTCGAACACGTGGAACACTAACACCAGGAGTTATTATACCAACCCACAACAATAATGTAAATATATATGGATTCTATAAAAGGAAGACATCGGTCTCGAACAACGTTTCAAAAGACTTCTAGAACTGGACCACGGTACGGAGTATTCTGACCGAGTTTCTTGGTGCCAAGAAGGACTTTTGTATGAGAAACTTGGTCGTAAAAATCACGAAGAAGATTCCGACGATTCTAATTACCACAACGCTCAATTTACCTCAATAGCGACTTCAGAATATTGCAGACTTAGAACTGTTTTCGCGAGACGCCGAGAAAACCCGGTCAGTAGAGTATACATACCGCGGTCCTCAGAACGCAGGCGCCAAATGTCGCCATCCGCCAAAACACCCCTCCACGACACATTAATAGCTTCCGGAGGTCTAATGGAACAGCGTCCTACCCTAGACGAGGTAATCTGAACATGAACTACGTCGCCAACGAGCGCGCAAAGCTAAAGTTACACCTTAAAGGGTGAAACATTGCTCCCAATAACATCTTCCTCCGAATACAAGTTTGCAGTACGCCTTCACCACCAAACGCTACCAACCACGCCGCATATTTCATCTGGTTCAGCTACAAATCCCGTTTCCCAACCAGACGGAGTATATTACTGTGCTACTCGTACGTGTCGTTAGGCAGCCATGATAATATTGATGACGCGTGCGTCTCTTCTAGGTCTGAGAATGAATCCAGAGATAGACTGAAGCCTTTGTAACAACTCGGTTCAAGTCTTTGGGCATTCGATACAATGGCCATCCTGTTCGCGTCACTTGTCTTGAGCTACGTGGTGTGGGCCAGTTTTGCCCAGGCCAATACATTCTGAGCCAGTTCTTCTACAGCACCTCTACCACCCAGCGAGGACCCATACTACACTACACCTCCCCGTTACGAAGATGCGGCTTTGGGTGCCGTGCTCAGGGTCCGTAGCGCTCCAGGATTAGCAAACGTCGTCGCCAGTTATAGCGCGGCCTTCAATATTCTATAGAGGACGACGGATAGCAACTACAAGCCGGCCTGGGCTGTCACCACGCTATATGTCCCACAGCCAGCTTCCTCAAATTCTTGTATAGTATAAACCAAGACTTCTCTTTTTCCCGTCCACCTTATTCTCCTTGCCATCCTTTTATATTTTGTCAGCGCGAGTCTGAGCATGTCGGGGAAAAGAAACGCCTCACTAGAAGTCTCGTTTGAGAACGACAGCAGCATGCCTCCACAGGGATCTTACCTTGGAAGTTTTCCGCTGTATTATACATGCTGTATAGAATCGAAGCAGACAGCAATACACCTCCGTCATTCACATTTCCACCCAAGACTAGCACGGGGACTGCAAAGAGGCGAGCTCAATTGATCGTAATTTGAAGTTGGCGGATCTATCTCCAATGTTCACCACCGAGTTCTCACTCGGTGGAGGTGCCAAGACATGTGCTTGGATGCAGATAAACGGTCTTCTTAGACTTGATGCATTCGCCTCCTCTTTTCAAAATCTATTTCTGCCTAAGAGTTCAATCACCAAAGCTGAACCTCGCCAGTGTACAACACAACCTTGCCGCCATACTTCTCCTTGGTGGCCGTGGTGAGCACTTGAAACATGCCAGTTACAGAATCGTCAACCTTAGTGGGAGCCTCCTCCATCCCGAAGGTCCGCGCACCCTTGTTACCCATTTCGGTCTGGACGAAGCCAGGGTCCAAGACGAAGGTGTTGAGCCATTCGTCCTCGGCGTTGATCCTAACACCGTACCAATTCACCACGGACTTGGATGCTCCGTACGAAGCATTCGGTACCGGAGGTTGACGCCTGCCATGCCATAATCAGTTTTAAGAGTCCCATCAAGATGTTTCTTTTGTTTCTTTTGTTTCTTTGTTTTTTGACTTACCCAAGAGCGCCGGCCCCGGAACCCATAGGGGCAAAGATAGGCTTATTAGGCGACTTCTGCAGCAGATCGCGCGTGGCTTGGTATAGCGATACTACGCTAAACACGTTGATCTCGAGATGCTCCAGGATTTCGGCTCGCTGAACCTCTTTTACCAAAGGGTGGGACCTCGCGATGCCGGCGTTGGCGACGACGATATCGAGGTGGTCGACCCCGTGCTTCTCCTGGAGTTGCTTCACGATGTCGAAGGCGTCCTGCTCGACCGCAGCGTCGTACTTGACCACGATCAGACTGCTACCCTTGCCCTTGGGCAGGTCGGCAAGCGCTTGGGAGGTCGGATGGCCCGGGTTACGATTGGCGGCGATGACAGTCTATTGTGGTAATTAGCCTCACTCTACACCACAGCCCACGGGTCGGATGGAAAAGCTACGTGGTTCGGCTGCGCAAGAAAGCGATTGACGAGCCCCTGGCCCAAACCACGATTCCCACCCGTAACCAGAACGAAGGTTGGCGCCATTATGCGTGAGAAGATGCGTGAGTGTTAGCAATGGGTGAGTTTTGTGGATGGGAGTGAGAGAGAGTGAGAATGCATCTAAGTGGTTGGTGTGTAAATGATTTTTATATCCATAGGGGCAGGTGAAACTACTGGGTCAGGCTGCCGCTTTGACTATCTTCTTACGATGACAAATGTCCGCGATGAAAAGTGTCAGCGATGACAAACCCATCGAGACTTTATTTGTATTTGTAATCATGCGGTAGCATTATGCTGAGAGGCAATAAAGTCGTAACCTGTTGCGGCCCCAACAATGCCGTCTCTTTAGATCCTCTATCTCTAGGAGAATCTGCCCCTGGTATGCAGGCAGTTCATACAGTGATCTTTGCCCGAATATGCAGCCCTTTCCCTAAGATCCGAATTGCAATCAAAGTGAACTTTCATCGCTGAATCATCCTCCTTTTCAGGATATCTCTTCTAGCAATAGTAGTAGCATAGCAGCCCACTCAAACCCCCCTTTTTTTTTGGCAGGCAAATACAGTTTGTGAGAGTTCAGTGTTTTCATATGTCTTTTTTTTGACCATTTGGCGTCAGAGACTGGCTTTCATGTTCTAATTGCTTTTCATGTTCAAAGCTCTTCCTTCGCCTTTATGATTCTATTTTTTTTTTTGGTGATTTTGAGTATGTTCTTTGAACGATGTTACTGTCTTCCGGTCGGTCCCCAGTTTTCCTCCTCTTTGGGATTGGGGTTAGGGTCGTTGTGGAGAGGTTTGTTTCTGGCTGAAGCATTTGATGTTCTTGTGCTTCGAATATGTTGGAACGTTTGGGAAATTTCTGCGGTAAGGCTTTATTTGTTACCCGCGTGCTACTACTGTACATACCTAAGGTACCTTAATACCCCTAATGGGGTTTACAACCTGCTACATAGTAACTTGGAAGCTGCTGACAGACTGCTAATATGTAAACCAAATTTTGACAATCTGCTGTAGTCAGAGGCCATGGCACCATAAACGGCCAAGCATAACCGAGAATCCCCCGTCAGAACAGGAAACATCGAAAAATGTTCTCCTCGATTAAAGAGTATTATGAAGTTTGAAGATTATTTTGCGTAATATTCGAGTAGCTGTGTAGGTATGTTCTCAGAATATTTTTAAAACTTTAAGATCGATGGCTACTCAGCAGAACATTGAATCAACATTGAATCACTGTTAATATGCTGTCACGAATTCAAGTGAGAAAGAGCTTTAGATAAAATGTTTAATAAACAGCATGTATGTTTTTAAATTGATTCTGAAATTCAGATTATGAATATTGATGATGCACAATTAATGATGCATACGTAACTTATCATGTTTATCGCCAGCTTCTTAAATTCTTAAATTCTTCGACGTCAACGTTTACAATTTTGTACACAGCGTAATCGATTTCTTTTGCAATTCATGTTTGACCTTGATAACAAATTGCTGAATTGATCACTGCGTACTTCGTAACGCACTGCATACAAATCGAATCGAATCGAATCGTGTCGCTTAATGTAGAGTACACATGATCCGTGCGTAATGCTTGGCGAAAACCATTTTTTTTGGCTCAACATCAAACTTCTTGTTGAAACCGTTTCTATTGTTTAACTTAATGTTTAATTCAATTTCATCTTTTTTCAATTAAAGCTGTCTTTCATGAAATCACAGCTGTTTAAGAACATACAGATGCAACGTGTTTATTGAAAAATTCTTGTTTCTACAGAACTGCAGTACAAAACCCGTCTAAAACTAGGCTTAACGAATTGCATACTGTCGGCAAGGTACCTTCTGTATCTGAAAAAGTGCGGGGTGAGCGCGCGGGCCCTGCATGGAGATCAATGAGCTTGCAGCGACGCTTTTCTTACCCACGATAAGGAAAAATGGAGGTGGACGGTGTGGGTTATCTGCATTGGAGAAGCTTATATAGAGTCCTCAGGGTCACACAACGTCCTTCTGTTTCAGTACCAGTTCATTGCTTTACTTGGGTGTTGCTTTAAGCAAAAAAAAACACGATGGGTGTTGGTTGTGTTTGGCTGCTGAGCTTCCTCATAACACTCGCTATTGCTACGTCCAGTGACCTGCCCTTGAAGCTTGAAGTGAAGATTGCCCTTAACTCGAGATCGGCAAATGTGCACCTCTCTGAAGCAGATCATTCTGCATACCCTTTCACCGTGACATACGGCGCGTGCCACTCGTCAACTGGCCAGCATGAAGCCCACCACACCATCTCCACAGTACACGAACAAGGCACAGACCGCCTGGTCTGGATCCTTCCCGAAGACATAACCACCAATGGCTGCCTTTCTGCTTGGTCTGTACTGCATGAGCTTGCTGGGCGCAGTGAGCCTTTGAAGGTCAACAAGTATAGCAGGCAGTGGATGAAGAAGAGAGAGTTGGACCAAGGGAAGAGGTTGAGTAAGCGTGCCAGCATCCCCATGACCAACGCAAGTGGCATTGATGCGGAGGGCCCTTGGTTCGATGGGGTTGAGTTGTTGAAGGAGAAGGAGGTTGGCAGTGTCAATGTCCAGCAGGCAAAGGCGAAGAGTATGTTCGATTTTGGGAGAGCATTGGAGACCACGTGAGCCTAATACTGATCCGCTGAATGCAGGGATTGCCATCGTGGGAGCTGGCATGGCTGGCTTGATGACGTTTGTGGGTAGAACTGCTTTAACTGGCATCCGCAACAGCGTCTCTAACGGTCTCACAGCTGTGTCTGAACATGAGCGGCTTCCACAATGTGGAATTAATAGAAGCCGGCCAAAGACTTGGAGGGTAAGCAGCTGGAATGGCCAGCGAGGCGAGTATATGAGCTAAGCGTCGATCTCAAGGCGCGTTCACACAGCATATTTGGAAGGTGGTCCGTTCGACTA
>JAABUS010001581.1_pt1 | contig 48425 bp, 49 predicted proteins | sample 5560161 | NCBI WGS metagenome assembly JAABUS01 (sample SAMN10711885, study PRJNA513376) | rock metagenome | isolation source: Antarctica rocks | place: Antarctica: Victoria Land, Trio Nunatak nord | collected 2016-01-04 | reverse complement strand
GCGGGTGGTTGTCGATACGAGGCATTTCCTGGGGAATTTCCCGAGGGGGGTGAGGGTTGAGGGGTGTGAGGTTGGGGAGGGGGAGGGGGTGCCGGGGGTGGGGGACGGGAGGTGGGCGGAGGTGCTGGGGGTGGTGGCGATGCGGCCGGATGAGATGCATGGGTTTGGGAGGGGGGAGTTGAGGAATGTGGAGGAGAGGGGGTACACGCATGTTAAGATGACGATGATACCGGATGGGGGCGTTAAGCGGTTGCGGATCTTTGGTACGAGGACGTGAGCTTCTGGTGGACTTATGTTTGCAACTCGCATTAGTGTTCAGAGGGTATCCCCATAACCGACCAACGACGAAGCATAGCCTAAGCAGCCAAGGCAGACTCGAGTTCGCCCTCAAGGCCCACGATGCAGGTTGAGATCAAGACCGAAGGACATGTTGCTTCGAGGGTATCGGCGATTGCGAGATCCGGGGAGAGGAGATCAGAAGTGTATACTTCTTTCCAAGTTGCCTGTGCTTCGAGATTGTCAGAATTGTTTGGCTTTTGAGGTCTGGAAAAGGCTCTACGAACTATGAGAAGAACAAGTCCCAGAGTGGCACTTGTTGGATAAGAACGCACCGAAACTGTCTAATAATGTCGGTCCACCAATGCAGACTCGGGGTTCAAGAAACAACAATACCTTAAAGAGATTGCTACAGACTTCCATACGCCAGACTATGCTGCAGCCCTACACATCCAAAATCCAACACATCAAGAGCAACTCATGCCATTTGGAACAGCCAGCAGATGCCTTACTCATGTCGTTCAGCCATGCCGTCAATGTCCTCCCGTCACTTCATCAATTTGTACCAACCTCCCCTCACGCAACCTTCATTTCGCCACTTTCTGCATCTGCCCCCAGCCCTTACAACCCCAACTTCTGTTTCTTCACCCTCGGCAACACCCCTATGAGCACGATTCCAGCCGTCACAATGACTGCCCACAGCTGTATCTTAAGCGTCCCCTTGTTAAAATCCGTCTGCGTTGCCGCCGCCACCGTCGCGAAACTCAGTACCAGCAGCACATACCCACTCATCCGATGATACTTCCACACCGCCTTCGCGTTGTCCACGCCCCCATATACAGCCGGGAAGTAGTATTGCGTGACTCCAATCATTGCTTGGATGAGGAAAACGATGTAGGTGATGAGGCCCAGGATCGCATGGGGACTCTGGAAGTGGTGGTGGGCGCCTTTGTTGTATTCGATGACGATGAGGCCCGCGAGGAGGCTAAGGACGGAGGTGCCGTTCAATATGGCGTGTACGTTGGTGCCCTGCTTCTTCTGTTTAGGGGTGTGGGTGGGTTGGAGGACGAGGATGGCTTGGGTGGTTAGGAGGATGCCGGCGGAGTTGAGGAGCTGTTAAGATGGTTAGTCTGGGGCAGTGGGGAGAAAGGGAGGAGATGGAGGGGGTTCTCCTTACCGGGTGCGCAGAGAAGAGAATGAGAGGGTGGAGGAAGACGGAGGCCCATACTGTTGCTGTGAGCTGGTGGGGGCGGTGATTAGCTGCTGCCTGTCTTATCAGAGGATGGGAGAGGACGAACGATCCAGATGCCGGCTTGAGCGATGATGGCGGTGCCTGTAGGAGAAGTCAGTGACAGGTTGCGGAAAGGTCGATGTTGAGGCCTACCGAGGACGAAGTTGAATTGTATACCTTTCCCATCTTGCTGCGAAGCATCCCCAGCTCGGCCAAGAAGAGGCTCGTCCTCACCTCGCCCTTGCTGGGCAGGATTCTGTTCAGGGATGCCGGTGGCAGATGCCATACTCGAAGTGTCAGGGAGAACAGGTAGTGACGCCTAGGCACCCAATGGAAGGAAAGGTGGGTATATTTACCAAGATGTAGGGCCAGGTGGGGTTGGACTACGAACACTTTATGTGACGGGCATTGGGACAGCTTCCTCGATGCACTAGCGATCACAGGGGAGCTTCGACCAATGACAAATGACCGTAGAGCTCTTGATTGGTCATCTGCATGTTGCCTGCATGTATATTTAGCCGCATCGTTGATATGAAGCATTGGTGGAACCGTAAAGTCGAACTTCTCGTGATTCGTTCGTAATCATTCGGCCCGGCAATCGAAACATGGTAAATCAAACAGAATTTACAGTATAGTTTCTATGCTATCTCTAAGTCTATAAAGGGTATCGGACATGGCGTTGGTAACGGCTGTCAGTAATGTTCAGCCATGCAAGCTCTCCATCCAGTCTAATTCGTGATGTCGTCAATTGGCATGGAAACCTCATCGGTGCCTCGTGCATCTGCAGAATCCATCATGTCGTCCCTCCATTCGGCTGCATTTATGGTCCGGCGACACGTGGTCCTCTCCATGGCTAGCCTCATGAGTAAAGACATTTGAACGGGTTTTCCACCGTGTGCTTAAGCTTCCGCTCGAAACGTCTCCTCGTCGTCGGGCTCCCAATCTGATCCATAATAAGTTCGCAAGATTGCGTGAGCGAGCACCTTCGAGTCATGCATGCCTGTAGGCATGTGATGCCCGACATCAAACTCCAAGACAGTCTTCTTGATCTCCTTCTTAGATTCGTTGAGCGTGTTATCCTCCTGAAACCCTTCCTTGAAACACCGTGCTAAAGCCTGGCTATTGGGCAGCACTGGATCCTTCTTCCCATGCATATGCACGCTCGAGACCCCGATCGTATTCCAGTATCTTTCGTCGTCCTTCCCACCTCCGTAGACATAAAGATCTCCAAGCGCTGTAAACCTGCTGTCCAATGATATAGGGGGAAATCCGCCAACGAGGAAAACACCAAATTGGAACTTCTGGTCCTCACCAGCAAGTCCTCCTCCCCGCAGATACTGCTCCATCAAAATCCCTGTTGCAAGCATTGCGCCCTGTGAGAAGCCTAGCGCGCCCACGAACGGCATCCCATCTCCTTCCTCGATCATAGCTTTTCGTATGACGGTTCTGACCCTCGCAACGTCGTCGCCTTCTTTGACTGGTGTCCAACGATAGTATGGACCCGCGGATTCGAATATAGGAAGAACGCCGGGGCCGGCTGGAGCGGGGAATGGGGCATCCAGGAAGACAAGGTGAAAATGCGAGCGAAGGAAATGAGCCAGTCTTATCGTTTGTATCTTGAAGATCATTGCACTGGTACCGCCCCCATGGAGACACAATATACGTGGGAGGCGCGGTTTGGCGACTCCGGGGTGAACAGAGGATACCATGATGAAGCGTTTTCAGGTTCAATCCGCGGATCGAGACTGGTTGACAGGAGACTGAAAGTCGAAGTCTAAGAAAGCGATTAGTCGTTCGCTCGGATCATGGACTCAAACAGCGTCGTTCGGTTCAGCGGTCCTGCGCTAGCAACTATAAGTTAAAACCAAGTTCTGAATTGTCTATCGCAAACGTTCGACAGGTACAAAAGAGATAGGAATTGCTGGCTGAAGTGGTAGTCGCGAAGGTGTAAGCTCGGAGAACGTTTGATTGGTGGAGAAAGGGTCGGTCCCCGAGTCTCCAGTGGTATCATCAGTCTCCACGAATACCTCCTGTATTAACAAAATTGTTCTCCGCCAATGCATTCTAGAATGCAGCGCTGACATATAGAAAGCACGAAGGTCTTATTCTGTCAAGAAACGAATAACCGGGACTTCGCTTTGCAACAAGGCGAGGCGCATCATCGCGATGATGCAGAGTTTCTCTTGTCACAGCTCTGAAGAGGCATATGCGGTTACGTTTACGAGATCCAACAACGGAAAGTAAAGCTGCAGTTGAAGGCTATCTCCCAATGGCCTTTCACACGACCGTATGTTAGTCGCCGTTTATAATGCCCCCAACGACTGCCACGACAGGGGCTCGAGCTCTCTTCATATCCACCGCGTTTAGCGAAGCATCGGCGCAAAAAACCTTTTTCTACCCCATGAGCTGGCGCTATTGGGTGCTAAAGCTGCTTCGCATCTCGTCAACGCGTTTGAAGGTACGGAAGATGGAAGTCTTTGGAGCGAGCCACTGAAATTGGCACCGTGCCACTGCATGAGATATAAAAACTGTTTGGATCTTTAATAAGAAAGGGTATAGAACTATAGATTGATTGATGTTTACAAGATGCATCCAGAAGAGTGGACAACAAGGATGGGTCTCATTTCGTGACCACGGATACTGTCTGCATCTCCACCTCGTTACTCCCCGGCCCGGACCTTCGCTCCCAGGACGCATCCACAACCTCAAGCGCTTGGATATACTCACCGTGTTCCCGCACAATCACCGCTTCTCGATCCACTACTAGAACCTTGCCGTCCTTGAACAACGGTGGGTAAATATACTGGAACCCCAGATAATACATAATCCCCAGGACCATACTCGCCAGCCCCGCTGCTGGAACAATGTACCACTGGACACCAATAATTGCCGTGGCGAACGTCGAGCCGGACGTTGGAGGGATGAATCTGGCTGTAATCAAGAATGCGCATACGACGGTGTAAATCATTGCTGCGGTGGGACCACCCCAAGGTTTGAAACCCGACTTTGTTATCCATTCGCGCCGTTCGCGGGCGAAAAAGCGTAAGTAGAGCAAGCCACCAGCCACGAAGAAGCCGATGAGCGTGACAACGGCGTATGAGTACAGAGAGACAAGAACAGTGTAAGCGATATCTGGAGTTGTGGACGCGGTTGCGGCAATCATGACGACAGAGAAGATCCAGTGGAGGAACAAAGCTGCCGTCGGGCTCTGTTCAGGCTGATTGTTGATGTGCTTGGATGGCCAGAAGCGCTGGCGAAGACGGGCCCATGGGGTTGTGCTGCTACTAGCGAAGAACAGGGAGAAAGGAAGGACACCTTCCTTTGCTATTTCTTGTTTGACTGAATGACGAATAGAATAATCAGTTCCATGGTCTTTTCTGGCACCAACATTGCGTCGAAACGTTGGGGTGGCTCTTACCTCTGGCGGCGGTAAATGTCATGATAACAACATTGCCGAATATCGAGAGGGCAATGATGCCTGACATCGCCCTCGGAGCAATCTCATTGCCAAATACCTCCCGAAAGAACACAGTAGCCATGTCGAGTTCTCAGTTCAGGCGTTGATCAAATAAAACTGTACATAGCTGTGTGACCATCAGCGGCGCCTGATGTGCTTTGGTGGCTGATCTACGAACATATGCGGCATTCACCAATACAAACAGGATGCATGCCAGACCCTGGCCTGCAATTGTCGATTTAGCAAACATCTTCTTTGGCCGATAGACCTCGCTAAGAACCTGTGCCAATCCATCAGACACGCTCACAACTCAGAATCTCCGTTGGAATAGCTGACTTACATAGAAAGGCTGCTCATACCCACTGAAAGTACACACGACGTAAAGCAGCAAGTGGAAGGCCGAGCGACGAGGCTGTGCCTTGGTGCATCGTGTGAGGCCGCAATGACTATTGGCAGCATCTAAGGCTTGCAAGTCAAAATGCTAGCCCGTGGGAGGTAGCGAGGAGGGTGCCATCCAATTCAGCCATTTATCATTGATGAAGAACGACTTTCCTCTTCGAACCTCAACCACCAGGGGTGCGTACACCACATTTCTCTCTCTGACAATCTAAGGGATCGTGGTGGTGAGCTTCGGTTACTCTGTGGGAAATCTATCAGAATTGCTTTACAGCATCGCAAGCCGCACGTGAGTTGCTGCGGCTTTGTTTTCTGTGGCGGGACTCTAGTCATGGTCACATGACTGTCCCATCCTCCGCATCGCAATCACTGACTTCTGCTGGCGTACAGATGTAAAATACCTCCGATTTCGCCAAGAGATCCAATCTCTCGGACACAGTCTGAAGCAGTTGGAGACCATTCTTGTCAATGCTGGTGCTCAGCGCTCAAGACGACCATGGCATTCCGATGCGGAATTCTTTGGCGAAGCGTTACAGGTCCTGCCAGAAGTGACAGGAAATTTTCAAAAGACACTGAAAGATTGCGAACGACTTCTACAGGATCATGCTCGGCTGGAGCGTGGGAGAGCAAGCATTGCTGACAACTTGGCCTGGTGGACATCGACAGAAACGGACGTCAACAATCTCCGAGAGCGAGTCAATTTCCACATCACAAAAGTGTCATTCATCGCGAAACTATTTGAGATACAGTTGCTCTTGGAGATTCGACGTGAGCTTCGATTGCTAAGAAGCGATGTGGCCCAACTACGCGGGATCCTGACCAATGGCCCCAGCCCATCAAATGACTCCTCGAATGCTTCGTACCTACAGTCAGTCCATATATCGGACGAACTAGCGATAAGATTCACGGCTGCGCTGGGGACCAACAAACCGTCAACATTCACTGAAAGCAAGGAGTGGCCGGTGAGGGAAGGCTTCAATGCTCTAGTCTTCCATTTTGCCAAGAGCACTGTTGAGTTCAATTCAAACCGAAGGCTCGGCCAGAACGTTCCAGACCCTCCTCAATACTTGAACCTTCTAAAGTCTGTGTGGACTATGAGGCAACTCAAGGACAGTCCTGGGTTCCGAATGACGGGCGCGGAGTCACTTTGGGCTGACTACATGCGAGAACTTGAAGCCGACATCAAGGGTCAACTTCACCGTTATGACGCTCAACAGCTGGTCCGCCCTTCAACTGACGACCTACTACAACTTCCTGACGAGTACTACACTATCTGGGTCGACGAAGAACCGCCATTGCGTTCGCTCGATATAGTGGAGCAAAGACCGTTGGAAAAGAAGATCCTCGAACTTGCCCTGCCAGAGTCCTACGGCACTCGTCAAACTTCGTTGACTGTCTTCCAAAGAAGCGAGTATGAATACCGCCTGGTGAGGACCACCAAAATGACCGACAATCCATTGTACCACAGCGAGGAAGGTTCGAACGTTAGCATGAATTCTACCCGCCTGATTCCAACCTATGCGACCCCTGATAATGCGTCTTCAGCCGCTAATAACCTTGCGCTCTGCAACGACAGAGGCGAACATGAAGCGTGGCACCTGCTGAGGAATTCTAGCGATGTGGCTGCTCTTCAAAGAGCGTTGACCGGATACAGGATCCACCATGACATGTCCGATTTCAAATGGTGTATCAACGGGTCGCGGGAACCCGAGGATTCGGGAACCGGGAGACTGCAGCTGTGGCAATTGAAGTCTCTATCGCCAATTGAGCTAGAGAGCGGACCCAGGCCACTCGATCGGGTCTTGACTGGCGCTAGCCAGGCTACTGTCGTCAATGACAGTGCCAGACAGACAGGCGGTGGAAGCCTGGATCGGAGAAGAAGCTCTGGTAAAACACCCTCATCAGACGCCATCAGACTCATGGACTAAGTCTCTACTAGGGTTTTCAAGTACCACTACAAAACCGCGAGCTGAGAGCTCTGATGTGAGATCGATGGGATCATCGCACACAACATTAATATCAGGCACCAGCATGACAGCATCAGTGAACGGACCACGTGGCGATGGCATCGAGCTCATGCTTCCTGAAGTGCCCGTACTAATCATCTTCACCATGTGCAGGGGAAAATATACCTTCCTCCACGTGAAGCGTAAGAGATCCGGACACCTTCATAAACCCTCTCTGTCCCGGCTGACTGCATGTAGTTGAGCCACACATATTCATCAACCCCAAATCGTGTGCCTGCACAAAGCCCAAATCCAACTGCAAACGCGTAGTTCTTGAAAGCAAAAGCAAGAAAAAACCCTTCACACTCCGCAGACTCTCCGCCGATAAGGAGAAAGAGCAAGGACTTTTCAGTTGGGATTTGGCGGTATTTCGACATCCTCATCGACCAGATTTCAGCCATGTCACGGTTGTCGAGAAGATAAAGTATCTGGATCTGGAATTCTCCAGTATCGAAGGTAGGTCGTCCCCCAAAGCTCCGTCTCTCTTCCCCCCTTCCCCACCCTCCGAATCATTCGGCTCAAGAGACCCTCCAGCAAAAGAGGAGTTCATCAAGGAACTAGAACAGCTGGAGGACGTGCGGAACATCGACCACAATAACCACGAGAAATACCTGCGTGAACGAAGAACAAGGGCAATGTCATAGAGCGAAGCATGATGAAGGGTTATGATTTCACGGATGCGCTTTGCGAGGTGTTGGACAGTTGATCTACTCCTCGCGACGATACCCTAGGGGAGCTCACGCGGTTACTTTCCAGCGAGGGTGCTCTTTTCCTCAACTTTCGGACGAGAACTGCGCCTTTGCGATAGTGTCCGCATTGCGCTACATACTTGAAATACACTTCCTTGTCCACGGTAAAGATTCCACTACTTCTGAGTCGTATTGTCGTTTCCGCGTCCGTTCTATACAATGCCTTTTTGGACACGCTTACTGCTCGTCGGCTTGCAATCCGCAGCCCTATTAGACTTCCCGAATGATCACAAGCCTCGCCAGCGCGGAGAAGTCGGGTTACAGGTGTCCCTTTGTTGCTCTGAACTCCTAATGTGTAGGCTAGCCCCTGCGCGCAACTTTCAGTGCGTTTCCTACCCTGAGACCTACCTACCCACGTAGGCCTATGCGATATAATGTTTCGCCTGTTGCACTCGTGCTGTAGACCAGGCGGGTTCATTCCCAGTTCCCTACCAATGCATGGGTTCTCTCGACGAAGGTTCAGGACTAACATTGCACACAGATCTTCGAAAATGGATTGGGCAATCAGGAGAAGGATGGCGAACGGCATCCCGGCTTGCTCTCGGCGTCTGCAGGCTGTTTTCACAATGCGAAATCACCATCGAGATCACATTTCAGCCAAGATGTTCTGCGAAGAACGAGCACCAAGATTTGCTATCTCTGCGTTGTGCGTCTCACTCCAGACGTGGGGCTCGCCACCAAAGTGAACTTTCCCAAGCGTTTTATAGCCGAATCTGCACGGCTTCTTCGGCTTCTTCTTGAGCCTCCCCACACACCGCACAATTCCTTTGCCGCATCCCCCAAGCTCGGACTATGTACACTCGGACTTCGGGGCTAGCCACAGAACCAGACCCCTTGAAGAGCAGCAAAAGCTGGTGCGCGAGCTCGTTAGCTTCATTGAGTCTTTCTAGAGTCCAGCTTTGTGTCGCCACTTTCACGCTCGGTGTTCTAGATTGACGATGTGTATCCTTCTTTGATCGAGACGCCGCCCGTATATCAAATCTCCCTTATCCATATTGTCTCAGTGTAAGCCTTCGTTCGGAAGCGGCCATTCAACACCCCAGATCTTCTAGTCGGTCTATGTACTTATAGGTGGCAGAGTCTCGATCTGCCGTATCAGAAAGCTTTTCTCATCCGTGAATTGATCATCATCCGTCCGGTCTTCTAGAAACCTGGGCAGGAAGGTCAGGAGCCGATCGCGGTTGTTGACCAGTATTCGCTGCACTGCGGGAGATTTGTTTGGGTTCGCCACGAAGACCTGAGGATCTCGTAAGCGAGCTAAATTGTGGGTTTCTGGTACTGGCCGCACCTTGAAGACATGGAATCCCTCGTATTGCACCATCTTCCTATCGTCTTTCAACAAATTCATGCACAGCTTTAAGTGCTCTCCTCGAGCGACGTATTCTGTCATCACGCTGTAGTTGGCCCTGTCGAGGAGAATCTCCCCTAAAAGCTTGATGGATTGCCTCTTTGTAACGTATGAGCTGGACTGTATCAGGATGTTGTTGTATTTTTGGAAGAAAAGATCGAAATTGATGTCGAGATAGTGGGCAACCACTTGCTTGTGCCTCGTGAGGAGTTCCTAGCCCTTCAGTCAGTGGTCTTGCAAGGGAAAGCCACAACGCATACCCTGAACGTTGTGAACGCATCCGTGCTGACTTCGAACGCTCCACCGTCTATCCAGGAGAAGAATTGCCAAAAAACCCCCTCTCCGGATTGTTTAGCATCTAGGTTCTTGTCCTCAAGTCTTCCCCCCTTCTCGTTCTCGCGTGACTGATCGTAGAGTATCGTTGCCGCTACCCGCTCGAACTTCAGAGCCTCCCGCAACACGACACCGCATGGCATGGCGCTTTCCTTGTGCTCATATCCTCTACATAACGCGACGAGCACTTCCGGTCTTTGATGAACGACGTATCTAAGGGCAGGCGGATCTGACTTAGCATTGCTCGTGGGTTGGTGGCGTAGAACGTAAGAGAATATCGATTGGGTATCTTTGCGCGCTTCAAAGGGAAGGAGATGGACGCTGCGCGCGAGGGAAAACAGGAGGTCTTCTTGGATGATCGAGCCGACCAGTTGGGAGACTTGTTCAGGGCTACTTTCGGTCTCTGTTGAGCAGCTCAGTAACGCTTCACTAATTTCTTGGTACCGAATCCACTACCTTGCGTGCCTTGTAAAACCAGCTTCATCTGTGCAAGCAATCTCGCCAACTCCTCTGTAGTCTAGGATGCAAGTCAGTGGGCGTTCCAGAGTTGGATCGACCATGTTCTACCTTTGGTGCAACTGGTGGTTGCCATAGCCGTGTGAGTAGTTCTTTGGCGGGTCTGGCAAGATCAAACTTCGATTTACTCCTGAAGAGGAAAGCCATAACGGCTTGGTGTGTATGATCAAGTCAAATGGCGACGAGGATGGACTATGGTCAGCGGGTCCTTGCGGAACAGATGAATCCGCTAGGCCTTTTCATAGATGTGTCCAAGGAGCCCAAGGAGCAACATATGCTCGAATCCGGAACACAATGGTGTCGACATGCGCCATTGAAGGTGTGGAGAGATTAAAATGCAGGAATCAGAATGCTAACAATATCCAAGGGGGGAGCCTCGGCGGCCGGCCAGATCGTGTCAGATCGCCGCTAATGCAGGCGCGATCGGCGGGAACAAGCGAGGCGCTAGTATTTGAGAGTAGGTTGAAGCACTTTAAGGTTCAAATATTGTTTTCGTTTGCTCAGAATGTTTAGAGGGAAAGTGTAGTTTGGACTCAGGATCTGATGGAAATGGTGACGGATGACTGAAGTGACGCCGGATACGCAATGCTCGAATCCCCTCTTTGAAATCCGTTCGACGTATCCACGATGGTCTTACTAAAAGTCGAGCCTCCTAGTCCTGTCAGCGATTCCGAGTGCGGTGATCTGCCGAATGAACAGGATGATGAGGGATGGGAGGACGCAGAGCCAGACGAAGAGAATATCTCCCTGACATGCCTATTCGGCCAGACCCAATTCGATGATGTCCACTCACTATTGCAGCACTGCAAGGACTCGCACGACTTTGATTTAGCTAGCCTGAAGACTAAGTTTGGTGTGTAAGTCTTTGTTTCTCCTACCATAAACGACATATTCTGAGATGGGTTGTTTTGGCAGCGCTTGATTATCTCGGCTTGGTGAAGCTGGTCAATTATGCTCGGAGTCAAACGCGCAAAGGAATTCAGGGTAATCATCTGGAGATAAACGATGAGTCTATATTTCAAGACGACCAATATCTACTTCCTGTGCTAGAGGACGACGCGCTTCTTTATAGTCTTGGAGACATCGCTGAGTCTGAGGGTCCCAACGGACAGTCAGCGGGTCAGCCAATGTCAGATGCCTCACCGGAAGTAAAGGCTGATGCCCGGATCGTCGAGCTCGAACAACAGCTGAAGGAGCTTCAACAAAAATTCAAGAAATATAAAGAAACCGTAGATAAGACCTTGCAAAACCGATGGGACAGTAGCGATAGTAGTAACGCACCCTCGAGGTCTAGGCCTGCCGGAGAACGTCACTCAGCCCCAGATGAAGACAATTATTATTTCCATTCCTATTCTTACAACGGTGAGGAAGTACCGGAGCGAAGATTACTAGCTTTGCTACTAACATGCACCAGAGATACACGAGATCATGCTGAAAGACACCGTACGGACAGACGCCTACAGAGACTTTATATACGAAAACAAGAGCTTCTTCTCGGGGAAAGTAGTATTAGATGTCGGCTGTGGAACAGGCATCCTATCCATGTTCTGCGCACGAGCGGGTGCGTCCAAGGTGATAGCTGTGGACAATTCGGACATCATTGATAAAGCGCGCGAGAACGTCTTCGCAAATGACTTAGGGCATATCATCAAGTAAGGTCTTCAGCACGATCCTCGCGAAAGGGGCTAAATATCTGTCTCAGCTGCCTCAGAGGCAAGATCGAAGAGGTCACGCTGCCCGTCCAGCACGTCGATATCATAGTATCCGAGTGGATGGGCTACTGCCTGCTCTACGAAGCCATGCTCGACTCCGTCATATGGGCCCGGGATCGCTACCTCGCGCCCAACGGGCTAATAATCCCTTCTCACACCACGCTTCACATCGCTCCACTGACAGATCCGGATTACGTAGCCGATCACATCTCATTCTGGCAGTCTGTGTATGGCTTCAACATGACCAGCATGCTGGCCCACATCTACGACGAGGTCCTCATTCGAGATGTTGCAAGGTCGAACATGCCAGCGCAATCGACGGCTTTCCGACAATTACCTTTGCACACGGCGGCTCTGCAAGATCTGACCTTCAGTGCATGCCCATTCTCGTTGGAGATTGCAAAATATACAGATAGCTTTGACGGCTTCGTCATATGGTTTGACACGTTCTTTATGCGCTCGAGGGATGCCTTCGATCCTTCAAGCTCAGGAGCGAACCAACTGGCGAAGGAAAAAGGTGTGATAGCGTTCACGACTGGTCCTGAAGGGCCTGGGACCCACTGGCGGCAGGGAACGCTCTTGATCGATTACGGCAACAAGCAGCCAGAGGCGCTCAAGAAAGGATCGGTCATCGATGGAGAGATAGGGTACAAGAAACATGAGGATAACTCAAGGGAACTGGATATCGAGATCACGTGGAGAATCAGAGACAGCGATGCCAGGTGGAGGCAAGTCTGGTTTATGCGGTAGATAGCAGATTCGACACAAGACATTGAGTGGATGAAGCATGCAGTTTCCCCCTTTCTCTGTTACCATCAGGCCGATGCTAACATTATAGTTGTAGGTCATCAATATGCTTTGATGATATAGCTCGTGTTCACATTACTACTCTACATATAACTTCGGTACCTCATAAATCGCCAAAATCAGGTTGACGATGCTCACCAGGCCCTCACCCAGGATGAGCCCCGAAGCCAGCACAATAACAGGCGTTTCCTCCTCCCGCCGATAAATCCGCCAATACCAATTCATCAACCCACCCACTGTTCTCGCAAGCGTAAAAGACGGGGTATTGAACATGCCTGCCCCACCATCAGCATTGCTATCCTATCAAAAAGCAGACACATAAACCCCCCAAAACACCTACCAACCGCCACAGCAATCCCCCCCGGCACCCACCCCACCCACCACCTCTCCCGCCCCCACACCCTCACCCCCGTCAAAACCATCCACACCGCCCCCGCCCCCACCGCCCACTGCCACGCCATACTCGGCAGCCCCTTCCCCGTCACCAGCCTCGCCGTGAAGATCCACACATACGCCGTCGGCACCTGGAACATGCCCCCCGGCACCTCATACACGCTCGTGTACAGCCGGTACACCAGCGCGCTGACCACCGCCCCGGCCGCACTGCCGATCATCTGCCCGTAGAACTGCGCTTTCGGGGCGGCGCCGAGGAGGTGCCCCGTCTTGAGGTCCTGCATCATGTCGCCGGCTTGCAGCGCGCCGGACTCGGAGATGGCGCCGGCGAGGAGGTTGATGGTGATGGCGTTGGGGGAGTCGCGGGGGGTGACGAGCGCGAAGATGAGTTGCTGTGGGGTTTGAGGTGTTAGGGTTGCTTTTTGGCAGTGGGGGGGATGGAAGGATGAGGTCAGGGAGCTTCGAGCAGATGATCGCTAGTCGTGTTTCAAGGCTCTTGATGTGCTCAAATAGGGAGTGGGATGCGTAGAAGATGACTTACGGTGATTTTGCTAATGCCGGACACGGGATTGAGGTCTGTTTCGCCTAGGGCGCGGACACCCATGAGAGAAAGGATGAGGGCGAGGAGGATAGCGAGGAGGGTGGAGGAGAGCGGTATCAGGGAGCCGAAAATGGAATGAACGGCGATGATGCAGAAGAGGATGGAAAGGATGAACAAGATTAGGATGGTGCGGTTGCTGATAAGATGTTCGGGTGGGGCGTCGGGTTCTTCGATCTGTTCGGGGTATTCAGAGAGTTTGGAGGGGGGAGAGGATGGGGAAAGGACGGTGTAGGCGCCTCGGGAAGGGCGAGGCACGCGGAAGAGGGAGGAGAGCTTGTTCTTTTTGACATAACGGCGAAGCTGCGAGAAGTAGTGCGGTCCGTGGAGGATGATAGGTCTTAGAATAAGCCAGGCAAGGCTGACGAGTGAATCGGCGAGCATGATGGCCAGGCTGATCCAAACGATCCAGCCTTTGCTACCACTCTCCCAATCGTCGACGGGCCCCGGAGCCCATCCTTTGTGTTTGGCTAGTGGCGAGAGAATAGCCCAGCCTAGGATGGCTCCGAGAAGCATGTGCAAGGTCGTAGCTGGGCCCATGATGATGCCTTGCCCAACGTAGGCGGGGGAGGGATTCAAACTCCATAGCCAGTTGTGCGCCAAAGGGAGGCCAAAGATAGGAACGTTATGAAGCTGAGGAACGAAATACGATGCAAGCGTCTGAGTGGATTAGCGAGTATAACGATGTCTCGTTGTTGCACCACAAGACGTACGTAGACAGCAGAGATGGAAAATGCATATATTAATAGCTTTATCTTAGACTTCCAGTCATCCCTATGGTCTATCTCTTCTTCCATTCCTGAAGCAGCCAAATCCGCAGTGACTGGCTGTTGAGATCCTTCGGCCTGAAACGACGCCCTGGGCAAACTGGACGTCGAGCGCATGAGATCCTGACTTCGCCGCCTGAAGGTTTGCAGCCCACTCTCCACTTTTGTCAACTTTGCTCCATTAGGATTGCCGTGCAGGACACCGATGACGAGCGCCGTCGCCGTTCCGCTTGGGAACTTGAGCTTCTCTCTGATGATGACTTCTCGACGTAGTGGGACCGCGAAAGCGACTCCAAAGAAGCAGATGCCCAGCGCCCATATGACCAGCTTCCCCGTTCCCAAGACCAGAGGCCCGTTCTCATCCTTTCTCAGCAAATAGTTCAGCGCAGGCATGACACCAACGAATCCACACCCTAATGGCATAGTACCCACTGCTCCTGCCACGGTCTGTACCAGCACGTTCTCCACAGGCGTGAACGGGTAGTTGATCCATCTAGCTATGCTCTTGAACCAAGCAAAACCAATGAGGGCTGCTGGCATAGCCATTCCGCTGACCCATCCTGTCTGCAGCCCAAAGTACGTATTCGAGAAGCAAATGATCACTCCAATAACAAGGCCAACAAGGACGCCTCGAACGGTGAAGTTTTGTCCTTGGTCCGCTTGCTCGGCGAGGAATTCTTGTGCTTCGTGGCGGTCCTCGAGGAGGATGGCTCTCTCATTGTCTCCGTTGTCGACGTTATTCTCTATTGCTTCTTCACTAATGTTCTCCCCTTGTCCCCCAGCATCGATTGCCTTGACCTCGAGCGAAGGTAGTCCTCTATCCGGTGCCATTGTTTCTAGGGTGTTGTCTGGCCGGCCTCATCCGTCAAGGACTGCGAGGCTTGATATACTCACACCATATCGAAGAGTCTCACCGGACTTGCCGGGCTGAGGGAGGAGTCACCCGGCCATTCTCGGTATTGCGCAAGTCGGTCAACGTCACGCGTAGACTAAGGTAGCCCTGGAGATTGCGCTAAGCCCTAGCGATAACCCTTATCATGAATATCGCAACTTCGCCTCATTCTTGATCTGGCAAAGTACATCAGAGGACTGAGCTCTTGGTATCGTACATCACGAAGATACTTCACTGTTCCCAGGTCCTAAGTACTGGCACTCATGTGTTAGGTAGCTTGTCAAATTCGGCCTCAGAAACCTTGAACGTTTCGACGCTTTCACATTAGGCTATCATTATTGAATAAGCTATCGCCATTTCGTCAACACGTCGTTCCAGTGTGCACGGCGATCTCAGTGATTTAGCCAGTCGCATGCGATATGTATGCTCCAGTAGCGTAATACTTTATCATGGTTAATAATCGGATGGGGACTCCCGCGTTGGCATAGTCAAGATACTCAAATGATAGCAGTAACACATCTTGTTTTCAGTTTTCAGAACGGCGCACGGGCATTGGAAACAATACTCAGGACGATGGCTATATTGATGCATCCTTTAGCGGCACTCTTACACAACGTTTCATGCTATGCTCTCAAATAAATTTCCCTAACATGCTATGCGGTTGACAGCACGAACGCCGCCCATTAGAATCCAAAATTGTCGAGCAAGCTATTCCCAGTCGGCTCCTCGAATACCGGTTTCGGAGGCTGCTTCCCAAAGAAGAACTTCTTCTCCGTCGGCGACTTGGGACTCGCCAAGTCGTCGACAACAAGACTACTTCTTCGCCTGAGAAGCTTCCGGGGATCGGGCGGCGCGTCTTTGTTCTGCGCTAGGGTTTCTTTGGGTTGAATGTGAAATTCCCAATTGCGCACAAGATCGAGGGCAAGTAGGTCACATCCCATGCGATCGTAGAGTCTTGCGTTTTGGATGACGAACTCCCACTCCGTGCGAGATGATATCTTCGAGGCGCCTTTGAGCGTTTGCAGTGTCTTATCTCTGATCTGCTTGTAGAGCACCACCAGCGCCGGGTCGCTGGATAGATAAGACCTTGATTGCAGGTTTGGTGTTTCGGGAGTATCTATCAGGGTGTAGACGGGTGAGATGAGAGCCCGGACAGCCATATCACGTCTGCCAAGCATCCAGAATGCCCAGGTGGCCAGCCATCGATTGCCTTCGAGAGCCGCTTGGGGCAAGACTCTATCTTCGAGTAATGAGCGTAGGACGGGGCTTTCGTCGCCGTCGTAGACACGTGCAACCGCTACAGCAAGCTGTAAATCCTGAAGCTGGTTCGCGCAGACATCGACCGCGCCTTGAAGATTGCCAGCTAAGAGGAAGAAAGCTGCGGCGTATTCGAATCGATGCCGACCGAGTAGCGCGTACGCATTCTTCAAAGCTGCTGTTTTCCACCGGCTTTCTTGGAAGTTGTTCGACAACAGTCTCTGCGTTGCCGACTGCTCTCGATTCCAGGCCGCCATGCGCCATAGCCCTATCAGAACGTTCTTCTTTCGGAGTGCAATGTAATAAAGACTACAGTCGACTGGGTTCTTCTCATCGGTCTTTATGTATTCATTACGAGCAATGACTTCGAACTGCGCCCTAAGCGCAGTCAGATCAGTCATCCACATGAACATACCACTCTCTCTGGCGTGATCCCAACGTATCCTGCCGCTGAATTGTCTAGCGACCAGATCTAACAGGATATCTTGACTCTCGCTATGGTATGCCCAAACGATCTCTCTCCAGGTAATGTTCACTCGACTGTTGGGGATCTGACCCTTCCTGAGCATATGCTGACGGAAGAACAACAGATATCGCATAGCGTTATCGTCCATAGAACGTCTATGCTTTTCTGCTGTTGCAACGCATTCGATGATATCAGCTAGATGCATCTGCTGATGACTCGACAGTTGTGGAATGGCCATCTTGGCAAGATTCTCGTTCACCGAAGCAGCGAGGTCTTCTGTGACAGTTTCAGGCATATCGTCTTCTTGATTTCCAGAAAAGGACGCGTCCACCCCCCTTTTAGCAACATTTAGGGCGAACTCTCGGTCTTGAAACAAGCTTTCGGCCGGTAGGGTCAAAAAGCTATCAAGCTCATCTCCAGGGCTGAAGAATCGAAGAGCCTTGTGAAGGCCATTGATGATCCTTTGGACTAGCGTGGACTTGCCCGCTAGGATACACTGGCCAAGGAATTGCGGATGGAATAGGGGCAGAGGACCGTTCAAGTAAGTAACCAGTTTGAAGAGGTCCATCGCTTTATGCTCGTGCACTGGTATCGCAAGTTCTGTGATCATATCATCCGAGGTCGTCACCTCTTTATCATATATGAAAAGCTGATTCCCCGCGCCGATAACAAAGTTGCCGCCCCCGAGCCACGTACTGTCCCCAATTGGATGCGGTGTAGACTCCTTGATGTTGATCTCACGGATGGGAGCCCATGCCGGCCCAGTACTAAGATAATCGAAACGCATCTGAGCCAAAATAACGACCTTGTGGGGAAATCCCACGGCCAAGATAGATTGGTCGTCAGGTGTTGACGACCAGTCTAGATCTCGAACTTGATCTTGTGCTTGGTATTTCACGTCATGTTCAAGCTGACCGCTGCTCATGTCCCAAATGGTCAACCCGGTCTTGGATGAGTCAACCATAGCGCTTTTCCGTATGGAGCTGGTACTCGCAAGAGACGGCATCATCACACCCGTCTCCACCGTCGACGTGACGAGCCATGCCACAGTACGCTTTCCTAGGTCAAGAGCAGCAGTCCACGTACGAAGGACTCCGCGGTCAGTGTAAGATACCGCGACATCTTTGGCGAAAGTATCCAGAAAACCAGAAGTTAGCACTGGCGATCCTGCTGGATCAACGGGCAGAATGAAAGTGAGATCATCATGCACCTCCGTCTGGAACGTGCAATATTGCTTAATCGTTGCCTGGACGGTATTAAGAGCATTACGTTCTGGCTTAGAGGGCAATTGAACTTCCCAGACGACGCCTTTCATTCTTGAGCTGATCATGGCAAGATAAAGCGTCGTGGATTCCCTTTTGGATACTGGCAACAATATGAGGCATAGTGGCTTCCCTTCAACCTCGTAGTCGCACGATGCTACCAATGCGGCAACAGGAGATTGCGCATCCCATACTGTTATCTTCTCGTGATGCAGATTGACAACAATATCGCCTTCTCGAAGCAAACAGGTTCGGTGGATATGCTCAGGGCACTTGAGCGTGCTTGCTCGCGCCAACAACGTTCCAGTGCTTTTCTTAGGCTGCTTCCAGACCAAGCCTTCATTGTCGCTTGTGCGAGATATGAGGGCGCGCCCGCTGGCATTCCTGACTATCTTTCTTATTTGAGCGTCGTGCCCGGTCCACAAGGCCTTTTCTTGTATACGATCTAGACGTGGAGATTGGTCAAAAAGTTTGTCAGGCCTGACATCAAGCCATTGGATCCTGCCGTCGAAATGGTGCACCAGCAGAATGAACGTCGACCCTGGACCTATTTCACAAAAGGTGAGGAATTGCAGGTTCCTGTCACGCGCCGTTTCCTCACATGTCATAGGAAGTCTAAAATCGTTAACGTGCGTAATGTTGAAGATATTGGTGGCTGTTCGCGCTTTGCATCCAACTTTTTCCAAGCCCCAAGCGGACATGTGCCCATTTGCATCCAATACCACCATTATGTCTGGGCTCCTGTTCGCAATCTCCGATAAATGCTCCCGAGCATGTGATTTCGCCTCGCTTTTATTTGAGACTTCTTGCAAGACATTCTGAGATACATGCTGAAACTCTTCAGCGTTGATAAAGAAAGCATAGCGTTCATCAGGGCGGTCCAGCAAGTCATTCAGCCTGGGTTGGATTGACTCCATTAGGTCTATCTCTGCCCATAATTGAAGCGCTTGCAGACCGTGAGGGTCCATCGTCGCCCAGACTCTGACCTTTTTATCCGCGCATAGCGAGTATAGAACGTCGTTGACGGCATGCTCACCATCGCGGCCTTTTTTCCAAGAAGCTCCGGTCACTGTTGCTGGATGGTAAAGGTAAGTAAAGTCAAATCTAGTGTCTTCAGCCCCGAACGACTGCCTTCGCCAGACCTTGATCAGTGAATCATAGTAGCCGGTCGAGGCGATGAAACTAGCATCGTGCGAAAAGATCGCAATCTTTACAGGCTTAGGCAGCCTGCGGTGCCAGATTACTGACTCGTCCTCTGCTGTCTGTAATAGCTTTAACGATGACGTTCCGAGTAAGAGCTCTTCTGCCGATCCCCATGATAGCGTTGGAGAGTGTAGACATTCCCCAGAGATCTGGCAGGTGCCTTGCAATGACCACTATAGCGCGTTAGCGAAGTGCTCCAAACTGTAAGATCCCATGAATACCTTGAGAGCACCCTGTCCCTGCCCATAAGGGCGAAAAATGTACACTGCTCTTGAGTCGCATGTTGCGATCTTTCCTGTGGACCCGCTGACTACTACGCTGTCAAGTGCACTGCAGCCATCGTGGTATATAGTCTGAAGGAGTGTATGAGGGCCAGACAGGATATTGAGAGCATTTCCGCAGATATATGCCTACGCAACATGGAAATCAGTGCCGCATTGATGAGAATGGGTCCAGATCTGTACCACTAGGCGTTGTCCTCCCCATTGCGCGGTGCAAACTGTCTGCAGTCGAGCCTGAGGTTTGCCGGGTAGCACGGCTCGCATGGGGTCAGAAGATGGCCGAAGTACAAGTAGTTGTTTGTGTCTTGTGCAGAAGACGCGCTCATATCGAAAGGTGAAGCCGCAAAGGAGGGAATTATGGCTGTGTTTCCCGAGTATTGGGAAGTAAGCATCTGTCCTCGATAGATTACAATTCACGATTAGCAGCTAAGACATAACACTGCCAGCAGCGTTTCAATGATGAAGGTAATGCTTCGAGAAACCAAGCAGAGGAACCCGCGATAAGCAGCTTTGGCGTGTCGAGCGTGTGGTGATCTCATCGTTGCCTGTGATGCGCCCGTGCATGTCTTGGCGTGGACTTCTAGATTCAAAGGAAGTCCATACTCGCAAATGAAGAGCTACTTTACATAAATAGAGACCACGATTGCACGTCTTAAATTAATTGGAGTTGACCATCATCGAATTGATTATACTATGAATGAGTCACAGACGGAACGCTGTTGTTAATCTCAAAACGTCCGCCAGGGGTATCACTTATGCACACAGTCCTTGATACCATATCCAAAGGCGCCCTTCTTAGATACGTATCGCATAAATCGCATGAATCGTTCATTAGCCTCTGAGTGGCGTTCGCGGTGGAGCTTCTGGTATAGCTGCAAAGGCACTGTCACGTAACGTGGCGGTCCTTGATAGCTGTTTGCGACGTGGGGAGCGAGGCTCTGTCGCCAGCTTAGATCGTAAACGGTGTTGAAAGGGTGTGCCGATTGGCGTCGTCGAAGGTTCAACGATTGCTTTTGCCCACGCAGCTCGTTTCGAAGGGGTACTGAGACGACCATGTAGAGGCGTGATGCCAGTTTGTGCTTTCAATGACGGGATCCAATCCTCTTTATCAAAGCCTTCATCGAAATCCCTTTCATCCATGTGACTAACAACGTTTTTATAAGTGTCTGCACCATACGGAAAACCTGGCTGTTGTGTCCTTGAAAACAGAGCAGGATTCTGTACAGGCCGGTGAAGGCTCGCGGCGGTCTTTGCTTGCCAGCGCCTGAAGACATTGTAAAATCGACGCTTTTCATGGAACGATTTCAAAGACTGAGCACTTGCCTCCGGTCCGCGCGTCACTTCGATCACGCGCAGGCGCAGCTTCTGGAGCCATTGGGAGGTAATGCCCTGAATCCGCAACCTGTCGTTCAGGTTCGCAAGATCTGCCATCCTCCATTGTTTCTCCGTTCGGCCGGACCATGATTCAAGGTGCTGCGCAGTAAGGTTCGCGTAATAGTGGTGTTCTGCTTGATCGCCTTGTACCAGCCTCAAGTCTGCTTGGTTTCTCCAACTATCAAAGATATCGGATCCAAGATATAGTAGCCGTCCTTGATCACGCAAGCGAGCCTCTTCCAGCAATTGCCGGGTATGGGCTGCCACCTTTCGCCATTGATGTAATAAACGGGTTGCAAGGTGCATCTTTACTGTACGTCTTACCTGCGCGTACGCGTCGCGGCGTCTCTGTCGCTTTGCCTCGATCATGGCACCATGCCAACGCTTTTTGATCAGCTTAGTTGCAAGAAAATAAAATTCGGCGTCCTTCACCCATGTGTGAAGCTTCTGTAAGTGGGCATTTCTGGTTGTCCACGACTGCAGCGCCTCCTGAGTAATTCTCGGAGCATGGAACCTAGATGCAAGTCTCTCGTCCCGGGAGTAGTCGACCATCTTCGAGCGCCAATGCTTTACAGTGGAGGCCAAAAGCGTTTGGTTTGCTGCGGTTTCGGTAGCTCGAGCAGCAGCATCACGATGTCGCTTTCGATCCGACCAATGCTCAACCAGGCTCAATAACGCTTGTCGTTGGATCCGCTCTTGGTGAAGCCGCGCTAAAAGGATGTTTCGTTCTTGGATCACCCATCGATAGAGAGCCTCAACAACAATTCGATCATCGATTCGCCTAACTAGGGTCTGCTGCCGGAGTTGATCATTCCAGAACGTCCACGCGTTCCTGATGACACGCGATCGAGTTACCGAAATCGCTTGTCTTTCAGTCCTATATCGAGCAATGACCAGAGCGAAAGTTGTTCCTGCCACCCTCCAGTCAACCATATTAGATACTTGTCGAGTCAGTGGAGCATGATACGTTCTGCGCCTCCAAACTACGAGGGTTTGGCTGATGACCCTAGTTCGGTTGAAAGAACAAGCGTTTTCCGAGTCTTGAATGAACCCTCGGACTCTGGCAAGCCAGGTTGCAAAGTGTCTTTTAGCGATCCTGTAGCTTCGCTCATCTGCAATGCGCTGGTCCCACTGTACAAGCTGATGTTGCTTCGTCTCCCATAGTGAGAAAAGCTTCTTCTTTAACCTGTTTTCTCTCCACACAGGCGCACGCGTTTCGCAGAACGTCCAGAACCAGGTCCAGTAGGCGGTTTTGGCAACCCGGTGATTATATAGGAGCATCGCCCTAGCATTGTATGCAGAATTCTGAGCAACGCGATGCCGCCAGATCTTGAAAGCTTTCGAGAGTTGCTGGCGGCGGACCTTGAGCGAGTTGACGGTGGTCAGATCTAGCCATGCGTTAAAATACTTAAGCTGTAGAAGCCGCTTGCGAGCCTGATCGTTTCGTGTCTTGATCTCGGAGGAGCATTCTGCCCAGTGAGTAAAAGCCTTTGTTAGGAGATATAGATCACGGTCATGGCTCATCTTTTTTTCTTGTTGAATGAAGAATATTTCGATATCCGCTGCCCGCCGTTTGCGTCGACAGCAGGCCCGCCAGTGTTCAAAACCGCTGCGTAGCAAAGTACTAGTGTCATGGCTTGTTGCTTGTTGCCCCATACTCCAGTGAGCATTTCTCGCTCGGAACGCTGAACCGCACCATTGTTCGAATACAGTGCGAGCGACCTGATGAGTCCGGTAATACTGGAACGTCTCCACATCTCGCATCAATTGTGTATCAGATGGACGATAGAAGAGCGCTTGCTGATCTACAACATAAGGTGATTCAGGTTTGTGGGATTCTCCCATTGTGTTGGGGTCTATATTGTCAGCAGCATTGATAGCTAGTAATGCGCTACTTTTGTTGACAGAGCTATGAGATTTGGCTCTTGCCGACTGTGACGGACGACCATGGTCTGATGCATGCCTTCTCTGATAGTGCTGAAGATTACTCGCGAATTCTCGGGCCGTTAATCTGTTTCTGCTAGGCTGTATGGGAATGTTCTGCGTTGATAGAGAATGGGCTCGGGTCTTTTCTGTTGGTCTTGTAGTCGCTCTGGTAGATGGTCTTCCCATCTCGAAGGTCGGCTCCCCAGACTGTGCCTGAGACATCGAGGCCCGCGAGCGTGGACGGAAACGAATCTGTCTGGTACTTGCTCCCTCGATGTCGCGTAAAGAGTTAAAGGAAGCTCGCCGTGAACGCGCATAGTTTCCATCCGTGGTGCGCGCGCGCGGGGCAGCGGCATTGCCAGCTGCGGACATGTCCTCGTCCTCGTCCTCGAAGTGATTCTGTTGGCTCTCGAACTCTCCATTACTGAATTCGATCTTGATTCCGAGCTCTTCCAATAACGTTTCGAAGTTACTGGAAAGGGACACGCCTGGTTGCTTCTTGTCACCCAACTTGAAGAGGAAGCGCAGATAGACCTGGTCATGATCGGGATTGAGTCCATCTTCCGCCAGGACTCTATCGTATGCGGCGAAGATGGCTCGGAAAGGAAGGGTATCGACATTAGGGCTCTCTTCTGCGGCAGTGATGATTCGGTAGAGGATCGCAACTTCTACGCCCGTGTATTAGCAACAGAGGTGAAGTGGGCGCTTTGACGGTCTTGCCTTCATTGGTGAGGGTCGGATAGTCTTCTGCAGGTTGTTCTGGCTCATATGGAAATGGCACTGGAGGCATCGACAGATTCGGCGCCTACTTCGCGATTTCGAAGGCATGAAGGCACGAGAATTGGTCAGTAAACGTATAAAGGTACTAGGTTGCAGCAATTGATACTGGCCGCGCGATGCGATGTCGAATGGTATGAGCAAGCTAAGAATGCAGCAATGGTCAATACTATTGTAAAATTGCCGAAGGCGCATTGATAACACGGAGAGTCGCGTCGAGTCAGTATGCCATGATTGAAGCGGCCTAGCGCGGCCAAGCTCAAATAATAATGTCACGTGTCGCTTGGGATTCAACCTTAGCTTATCAATTTTCCTGACTTCAAGTATCTACCCCGTGCCTTGATTGACGGTACCTTACCTTACAATCCCCCAGATGACCATCGGCAATGTCAGTCACTTGAACTATTGACGTCGGTTTGGTGACCTTCTGCGGATGTATGACGTGCATCAGCCAAATACCCTAGGACCGCCAGGGAGAGAGTATTAGCGATCAAAGCTATGCGGTCCTCTGTTAGCAATGGCATCACCTTTGACAAGGTGAGGCGATTGCTAGCTTGATCATGAAACTTACCACTGGATGGGTTGTTCTACCATTCTGAGTTCATGAACTGGTTTTGCGCGCTTGCATGGCGGTCAATGAATGCAGGCCGCGCTCATCCCACGTTTTCTACTACAATGATCCCTTATCCTTCCCGTTGCCGACCTTTAGCTGCGGTAAGTAGCTTTTCAATCGTTTGTCAAGTCTAGTAGTTGCTGTCTTATAGTCGGCTATCCAGCTGTTGTGGCATGGTATGTGGGGTTTTCTCCACAGCGGCCCATCGCGAGTTGCGACTCTCTATACTAGGCCAATGTTATGCGGTGTTAATGTCAATCATGGGGCTACATTGTTTGTAACCTATCGATAAATAGATGTTTCTGCGTTGTGAACGCCTTGGTCCGTTCCTACAACTATGACTCCTAGACGAAGAAAGTAACCACGGCATTGCTTACCTTTAACGACTAGGATATTAGGGATGTCGGCGGCCAAAATTATGTCGCTCGCGTGGGTATTGTTCCTTTCCACGACATCATGGACAGCATTCGGCCAGGCGTCCGTAATTATGCTTCCTTCGCCCAACGGTACAGAGCCGGCGTTTTTTAAGTAAGTCGAACAAATTATGTCTTTGGCCAGACTGACAGATGGCGAAAGTACAACCGCTGGACTCGCAACCAAACATACCGTCGAATTTTCCGCAGGCTTAAACACCTTTGTCCGTCTCAGTTCCTATCAGGAAGGAAACTTTGTGTCGGCACCGGACGTCTACATGTCGTGCACATATGGCTTATACAGGCTTTCTCAGCGAATCCTTGCTCGCGGTCTCAAGTCGTCTTTGCTCATGGATGAACGCGTCGTTGAAGTCGGTTCCTCCAAGTTAGAGGTCCGCGACTCCGATAGCAGCCCTTACTTTATGACAATCGGCTATATGACCGATCTGCTGTACGGTCTATCGGAGGCGCTCCACTCGGCTCTTTGGAATGTGGAGGCTGATATTGAGATATGGGATCGAACTACGCGGCATCATGTGGGCCATGGCACTCTTGAAAACAGGTATACACCCAGACAAGCAGCGGGGACCACGAGTAGAGGGAACGGGACTGCGACAGCGCGATAACTAGCAAAGCATCTTCGTCAGCGATTACGAGAAATGAACGAATGCTTCTAGGGATTTGGATATCCTTGTATATTATATTGAGACCCTGAAATGGTCACAGATGGTTCATGAATCAGCGCATATGAAAGCAAGAAGAACCTGCAACTGCAAGTCGAAAGGCCACATGATAGAACAACTATTCGACGAATTCCAGTATAGCTTCTCAAGTAAATTCGGACATATGTGTGAACATTAGGTAGGCTTGTGAAATGTCTAGCTAACTACATGATCACCACCAACACCATATGCTTGCCTTACAATTTGAAGATTGTGTATATGGGACTCCGGGGTACCAAATCATACACCAAGAACCTCTGAAATAGTATCTGGCCTTGGAGTGGTGGGAAGAAAGCCTCAAATCACCAACCTTTTGGTACAATCGTTGCACAAGTGTGCCATTCTTACGAATGAACCTAGTCTAACGATCACCCAATCCAGCATAGCGTGAGACTGCGATCGTACTTTGATTACATGAACTTGATTCCTGCACATTTGTACCATAGGAGTCCATCCTGTGTTTCTTTCCTCCAAAGCCTCTTCCTGGCCCCTTCTTGGCCCTTTGGAGTTTCCGACCATGCCAGGCCGAACGCGCCCAATTGAGAAATTCGCTGCCGCGGTGGCGAAATGTTCCGCTGAAGTCAGTATCTTGCCAGAGTCAACCGCTCTGCTTCCGTCCGATTGCTTGCTTTCAAATGATTTCATCTTGTCTTGATTCCATTGTTCACTTCTCTTTTTATAATGAAAGGGATGAGGTGCTGAGTTCGGTATTGATACAGTCTTCCACATACGGGAAGTGTGTACTGGCGAATTATCAGAGCACGCACAAGGATATGTGCGCCACGGAGTTCTTGAGGCTGAAGGATTGTTATCTGGTCAGTCCGGTAGTCTTGGGGATGTTAAGCTAGGGTGGTAGGAAGAGGGCTGGGCTAATGGGTGGTGCATAGGCGAATGTAAAGAAGAAATGAGGATGCTATGGCCTGGAGTACCCACGTGAGATGTCATGAACGCATTGGTAAGTAGGGAATACGGATCCATCTAGTCTATTTGCATGCTCGTCCTCACATACAGCAAATGTAGCTTTTCTCATCGGCAAGTCGACTCATGGACACATCCATGAACCCACCCCATGTCCGTACTCCATCTTACAGCTTCACCAACCGCAGCAAGAACGTTGCCTTCTGCACCTCCTGCTCCTCCTCCGCAATCACCACATCAACGTCACCATTCGGCACCTCACCTCCGAACTTCGTGACCACATGCTTGTCCAACGGCCTTCTCAACGCTTTCTCAAACGCTTTGCCGTGACCTTCAAACACCTCTTCAAGGCCGATCTTCTCTGGGTCTGAGAGAACCTTGTACTCCATCTTCACATCATCGGTGGGCACCAGCTTCGCCCTCTTACGTAGCTGTTGCACGCGGTTGATGACTTCGCGAGCGATACCTTCGCGCGCAAGCTCCGGGTAGAGTTCGGTGTCGAGGATGGTGAGGACGTCGTTGTCCGTGTTTGTCTCGAGGGTTTTGGAGGTGTCGTCTTCTTTCAGTCCACGTCTGACGATGAGATCCTCTTCCCGAAGCTGGATGCCCTCTACGGTGATGGTCTTTGCTTGCACGAATCGCCGTACGTCATCACTTGTCAGGTTGGGCAGGGCTTTTTTTACTTTCTGGGCGTCCTTTTTGAGCTTCTTGCCTAGGGAGGGCCAGTCTGCGGTTACGCTGTATTGCACTTGGTACTTTTCTTCGTCGGAGGATAGGATCAGTGAGTGGATGTTGAGTTCTTCGACGATGTAGTCTTCCAGGGATCGAATATCTGCTAGGTATGAATCATCCGGGTGAATAACGATAAGCGTCTTCAGTGGCTGCTTGAGGCCGATGGCCCTTCGTTCTCGTGATACTCGGCCAAGCTCGATGACACGCTGCATGCGACCTACTTGCCGCTCGACACCTTCATTGAAAAGCTCTTCTCGCACTTCAGGAAACGGCAAGAAATGTACACTTCGTGGGTCTTCGCCCTGAAGCGGTTTTGGGATATGAGGGAGAAGTCTTTGGTAGATGTTGTCGGTGATGAAAGGCGTAAAAGGAGCGAGACCGCGCGTTAATGTGTACAGAACTTCGAACAGGGTATTGAGCGCTCGCTGGGTATCTTCTATGCCATATTCGCCTTTTAATCGTCGCCGGTTGAAGCGAATGTACCAGTTTGTTGTGTTGTCGATCAGCTCAAGCAATTTGGGGACCACAGTGTATAGTCGATAGGCTGCCATTTCTTCATTTGTGAACTTGAGCAAGCTCTGGCAACTGGCAAGAATCCATCTATCCATGACATTTTCATTAGCTGATTCTGCGTTGGGGTCAAACTGAAAATCTATGCTTTCGACCTTTCTCATCAGAAGGACCTGATCCCGGAAGAACTTGTATGAATTCCAGAGCGGTAACAGAACTTTTGCGACGATCTCCTTGACACCGGACTCCTTAAAGCGAAGGGTTTCTGCACGGACGACGGGCGAATTGATCATGTATAGCCGAAGTGCGTCTGCTCCGTACTTATCAATGACAAGGCTGGGATCAGGATAATTCTTCAACCGTTTTGACATCTTCTTACCATCCTCGGCAAGAACTATGCCGTTGACTATGCAATTCTTGAACGGGAGCGTGCCAAAGAGATGGGTGCCAAGTACTGTCAAGGTGTAGAACCATCCTCGGGTTTGGTCTAGACCTTCAGCGATGAAGTCGCCAGGAAAAGAAGCCTTGAATTGCTCTTGATTCTCAAAGGGATAATGTGACCCGGCATAAGGCATGCTACCCGACTCGAACCAGCAGTCAAACACTTCTTCAATACGTCGTAGCTGACCTTTCCCTTGCTTGCTGGGAATAGTAATGTTATCGACTTTATCACGATGCAAGTCGGTGATATCGCCCTCGTAGCCACTCAACTTCTTCAGCTCTTCCACACTGCCAATACAGACAATCTCTTTGTAGTCGTCACTCGCCCAGACTGGCATGGGCGTGCCCCAATATCGATTCCTCGATACATTCCAATCCCTAGAATTGGCAATCCAGTTGCCGAATCGATTATCTTTGACAAAATTAGGGACCCAGTGCGTCTTTCCAAGCTCTTCAAGCATTTTAGGGATGATGTCTGGAATTTTGATGAACCAAGCCGGGACCGCCCGGTAGATGAGAGGTGTGTCTGACCGCCAGCAGTAGGGGTAGCTGTGAGTTATCATGCTGTCCACGATCAGACGACCCGTGCCCTTTAGATGCTTAATGATAGCCTTGTCAGTAGCTTTTACGTGTTGACCAGCAAAATCTCGCACTTGGGCGGTGAAGTGGCCTCTTTCGTCAAGAGGATTAGGTGGCAGGCGCTTGTCGCTGATGACCCCAGCGTCCATAGCGACCTTATAGTCCTCTTCACCGAAGGCAGGTGACTGATGAACAATGCCCACGCCGCTATCTGCCGTCACGTACGTGGCGTTGAGTACCCGAAAGCCGGCATCTTTGAATTCTTCGTAGAAGTAGTCAAACAGAGGTTCATACCGCCAACCTAGCATGTCTTTTCCTTTGAGACGCTCGACGATTTGGAATTTGGCTTTCTTGGGGTCCTTGTACAGAGTCTTCAATAGCGCTTCTAGCAGTATGTAGTGCTTGCCGGACGCTTCATCTAGTATTTTGATATACTCGAAATCAGCATGCGCACAGAGACTTGTATGTGACGGTAATGTCCACGGCGTTGTTGTCCAGGCCAGCAGACATGTTTGAGGGTCGCTGAGGAGAGGAAATGTGACGACCACGGCAGGATCTTGGGTATCCTTGTAGTTCTGCTGCGCTTCAAAGTTGCTCAGAGGAGTATTGAGGGCTGTCGAGTATGGCATGACTCGGTAACCTCGATAGACAGCGTCCTTTTCATAAAGCTGCTTGAAAACCCACCATACTGACTCCATGAATGTTGGATCCATCGTCTGCCTTTCGAAATCAGCACAGTATCTACAGCCATTCGACTCTCAAAGTGCCCATGCCTTGTAGTCATTGTCGAAGTCAATCCACCTCCCCAACCTGTCAATGGTCTGCCTCCACTCCGTAGAGAATCTCATGACAATCGCCCGGCACTCTGCATTGTACTTTGACAGTCCCATCTCCATGACTGCATCCTTGCCAGAAAGCCCCAGCTTTTTATCGATCTCATATTCGATTGGCAATCCATGCGTATCCCAGCCAAATCGTCTCTCGACATAGTGACCTTTCATAGACCAGTATCTCGGAATGATGTCTTTGATTGTGGAAGCGAGAAGGTGGCCATAATGGGGCAGGCCTGTTGCAAATGGAGGTCCATCATAGAATGTGAATGGTTTCCGGCCTCTAGAAAGCTCGACTTGTCGCTCGAAGGCTTTGATCTCTTTCCATCTTTTCAGTACGGCCTCCTCCTCTTTGGGAAAGTCGATTGACATGATTCAAGGGCTTGGAAGTGTGTCATGAGAAGCCGAAATCGCAGGGCGGAGTTCAACTTTATATTCGACTCTGACGCACTGTGACTCAGGCGGCCACGGACGCTACCACTGATGGAAGTGTTCGTAAGGTACCCAGAGAAAGACTTATGGCAGTGACAGTGCGATGAACCCCGACAGCATGTACTCATAGCAGCTTCCAAGAGTACAAAGGCGTAGTGTTCTACACATCTATCGAAATTAAATTTCTACATGCCCTTTATATTTACAAATCGAGTACGAAAACCACTAGCTAGGCCTCCCGTCAATCATGCCCAGACCACAAGGCTGCCCTATGCTTCATTCTCGCCCCCGGCTCCCTCACCTGCATTATCGTTGTCAGATTCACCGTCGGAAACCGCTTCGCCATGAGCCCGCAGACGTTCCTGGCCAAATTAGATCCAGATGAATGTGCTGGCCGGGTGGAGAACATACCTTATCATTTGCCCGCTTTTCCTCAAGATCACCTAGGACGATGAACAGATCATCGAGCTCTCCTTGAGCGGTCTTTCGAGCTTCTTCTTTTGCGTCGACATCGCCTTGCAGGCTGGCTGATCTCGCCTCAGCGTCCGCTGCCTTATCCTCGGCACGCTTTAGACGAGCTTCCAGGTCTGAGAGCTTTAGAGTGTAGTCTTCGTGTGCGGTTTGAAGGTCTTGCACATGCTCCTTGCTGGACTTCTCAAGTTGGCCTTCTAAGCGGCGGATGGTGGTTTTCAAGTCTTCAATTTCCTCGTCGTTCCTGCTGCGGATTCGCGCTGCCGCAGCTTCGTTTTCCTCTTTCATTCTGCGCATGTCCGCTTGCACAGCACGCATCGCCTCTCCAGATGCCTTTTGATGATTCGACTGTACCAAGTGATGATCTTTCGCGATTCTTTGTAGATCATCTTCATGGTTACGCTGGAGTGCTTCGTTGATACTCTTTATTCTCGTGACCTCTATAATTGCTGACTCTTTTCCCTTGCGATGGTCTGCCTGCTCTTGAGCCAGCTTCCGTTCAAATGTTACCAGCTCAGCCTCAAGCTTTTGGATCCTTTGGTTGGCGTCTTCCACCTGAGCCTTCAGGGAATCAACGAGCTCTCTCGAAATGCCTTTCTGGACACCATTTGCAGCAACTGGAACTTCGAGGTTGGGTGATCGATCTATGGCACGTATAATGCGGCTGAAGTTATCTTTCAAAAAGTCCACGAAAGTCTTGTCGAAGAAAACCTCTGGCAAACCCCCGAATTGACCAGAGTTTAGTCCCTGGGGCAACACTTCGTAGTCGCGGATCATATGATGTTCTCTCAATCGGGTGATCTTGTCGACGTACTGTTCACGACCTAAGCGCGTTGCCAGAATTTGTTGGAGAGTGGCTCTAGGTATCGGAGAGTCTTTTGTTGAGAATTCGTAGACAATGCCCAGTAGGAATGTGCATAGACCAGAGACCAGGGGCCGGGATTGATTGTTCTGAGTGATTAGCTGCACCATGCTCTGAACACTGCTTCCTTCGCTGAGGAAGTCGTTGACTGCATCATGGTCCTCGTAAAGCCATCCGCAGAGGACCATCAGGTAGCCGAGAGATACTCTCTCATCTTCACCCTTGTGCTCGCAAGAGATGAAATTGCCGGAAAGGGCTTGAACGCAAGTCACAACCTCCTCTCCTGTGCTGGCATCGCCTTCTGAAACAGCCATGGCTACATTCTTGGCTTCAAAATCTTCGAATAAAAGATGGAAAACAAGCACAGCCGCAATCCATGAACGATAGGGGTCTGCTCCACGTCCAGACTCCGGATCCTCGAGTAGAATTGAGAGAACATTGTCATCTTCATGACGGTTATGACCCTCTATTGCTCGATTGAGGAAGAACAAGCGGATAGGCGCATGCTCCCAGAAGTACGCCTTCAAACATTCGCATGCAGCCAGTCGTACGTCGAATGCATTGACTGATGACATCACAAGCGCTAGATCTATCAAAGCCGAGATTACATTGTCCCTTGGCTGAGAAGGCTTGTCACGAACATTGCCGTTGACTTGTGCTGGCGCAGCTTCGCTTCGCGATGAAAGAACGTCAAGTTGTGCGAACGCTTCCTGCAGACCTCCGTTGCCCCGTATGAGGTCGGCAGTGGTCACCAAAGCCTAAGAGACAAGCATCAGTCAATCTATAATGACCCAAGTGATTGTCAGTCCTTACTTCGGCCCTGATGGTCATATCCATCGAGCGGTGAAAAGCTATGTCAAGCACTTGCACCAACACACCACTCTGCCAGAAGGATTTCTGATTGGACTGCGAACCGATGCTGCCTTTAAGCAAGAACAGCCTTATGACCACAAGCAGACCCCACAGATTCTTATCGCGCTGAGGTCTGGCCCACTCGGCCACGCCTTCTGGGGAATCTTGCTCTCGGAGTGCTTCGTGCAGAAGCGCAGCCAACTTTTTGACCCAGCCAGTCTCGCGGAAATAGGATTGGTTCGACACGTTCAGGCGTAAAAGATTGGCGAGCAGGGAGAGACAGTCTTGTACGGTGACTCCACCGTGCGTCAGCGATCCTTCCGCATCGATAATGTCGAAGATACGATCAAACGCGCTCTCGAATGCTACGAGCTTTTGCAGGTCTGGAGAAGAGGGAGTGAGAGCCCCAAGCAGAATTAAACCCTCTAGATAATTGCCGGACCGTTAGTGAAGCCTGAATTGTTCAGAATCTTTGGAGCTTTACCGCTACGCACCGCTTCTCGCTTGTCTTCAAGAACAGCTACTAACCTAGACACCCCCAAAGGCGCAGTATACACACATTCTTGTGTTCGCTCAGGCCTAGCAGACGAAATGGCGGATATCAATTGAATGGAGTACAGCCGGGAGAAGAATTCATTCGTATCTAAGAGATCCAAAAGTGCTGTGATGTTCTCCTGCCGCTAGTCCCTGACTTCAGACCCCAGGCTTCCCATAGCATCCAATTGCACATACCTGGGTGAATTCGTCGGCGAGCCAAAGTGCGATGTCGTCAGAGGCCTCTGGCTTCTCAGAGTCAGCAGGAGCTCAGCAATTCAAAGAATGTTTGCTCACGCTCGTTTCGTCCGGATTGAAGAGCATCAGCAAAGTTTCCAACGTGACCTTGGTGGAATCCACATCTTCCACATCTTTATTGAGACAACTGATAAGAGTCCGCAGCGCCCCTGATGCCACTGAAGCAGGGTATACCTTGGCAAAGCTCCGAAGACCTAGGATTGCCGCCCGACGATCTTCTAGTAAAGTAGCGCTTTGCAGTCGACCGCTTAAGGTGGCTATGGTATCTTCCGCAGTCTGTTTAGCTGGTGCTTGAGACTCGAGTATGCGGAACATCTTGTCAATGTGGAGTCATGGTAGTCAAGCTAGCAGGCAGCAAGCTTGACAAGGTCGACCAGGTTAGCGCAAGATCCGCCATGCCAGCATCTCCCCAGGGTCATCCATAATGTCACGCTGAGTTTCTCTATCGTGGAGAGTGTGCAATGCTGGCGCTGGCATGTTCGGAATTGTAATTTAAGAAGAACGTTAAATTAGTGCCTGGTAATAAATCTGGCCAGAAACGGCTAGATGCAAGTTTTGGCTGGTGAGACATGTTCGATGATGTTAAATCTCGCGATCAGATTCTTCTGCGGCCACGGATCTCACGTTTCTCCCTGCAAACCTCAGAGACGAGGTTGGGTATGATTCGAAGTTCAGATTCAGCACTTTCCTAGAGTGCGCGCCCCTTTGTTCTATCAAAAGCTTCCAGCTCCGTCACCCTGGACTTCGATCAGAGATCTCTATATTCTTTTCACGAGCTCTGCGAGCGAACGCGACTGGGATCGTTTTGACGTTACTGATGTTTATCAAGGCATGCGATAACTAGCAACTTTTACCGAGAAGTGTCACCTAACGGTGGACCGAGATCTCGTGGCTCTACGCTCATACTACTGGACCTTCAGCGGTAGCTTCTCCTATATCAGACCATGGGTGTCCCGGCGCTTTTCCGATGGCTCTCTCAGAAGTATCCGAAGATAATCTCCGCGGTTGTAGAGGAGCACCCGGTAGAGGTTGATGGGCAAGAGGTGCCGATCAATACTGCTCTCCCCAATCCGAATGGCGAAGAATTCGATAACCTGTACCTTGACATGAACGGGATTGTCCATCCTTGTTCTCATCCAGAGGACCGACCACCTCCAGCCACGGAAGGTGAAATGATGAAGGCTATTTTCGAATACACTGAAAGAGTGACCAACATGGTTCGGCCCCGGAAGCTCCTGCTTATCGCTGTCGGTACGTTGTTGATGTCGACTATTGGGGCTTTGAATGGGCTTTTGATCCCTTGCGGACGGCTGCTTTATCTATATAGATGCTGAAGTCGCCAAGGGGGGCACAATTTCTTCGTTCTGCAACTCATGCTGACTGTTGCTTGTTTAGATGGAGTGGCACCTAGAGCAAAGATGAACCAGCAACGATCTCGCCGTTTCAGATCTGCGCAGGAAGCTAAAGATAAGGATGAAGACAACGCGGAGTTTGCGAAAATGCTCAAGTCCCAGAACGGAGGCGTCCACCAGCTTGCAGATAGCATGGCGTCAAAGAAGACATGGGACAGCAACGCTATCACTCCTGGGACTCCGTTCATGGACATTCTCGCGGCCTCTTTACGTTATTGGGCTGCATATAAGGTCAATACGGATCCTGCATGGGAGAAGGTACCCGTCTACACTCTATCACAATGACCGATTATTGATGATCTAGGTCAAAATCATCATCTCCGATGCTACGGTCCCTGGCGAAGGAGAGCACAAAATCATGGAATTTATCCGTTCGCAAAGATCGTCTCCCGAACATGACCCCAATACGCGGCACGTGCTCTACGGTCTTGTAGGTCAACATTCGATGCAATCAACCTTGCTGCTAACATTAATTGTAGGACGCAGATCTGATAATGCTTGGGCTGGGTGCGCATGAACCACACTTTCGCATTCTTCGGGAAGACGTCTTTTTCCAAGAAAACAAAGCTCGGACCTGCCGATTGTGTGGTCAGAAAGGTCATATGGCCGAGGCTTGTCGAGGTGAAGCAAAGACAAAAGAAGGAGATTTCGACGAGAAGGACAAGGCGATGCCATTAAAACCTTTCATATGGCTCCACGTCTCTGTCCTTCGTGAGTATCTGGCAGCTGAGCTTTACGTGTCGCAGCAGCCGTTCAAGTTCGACCTAGAGCGGGCACTAGATGATTGGGTCTTCATGTGCTTCTTCGTTGGAAACGATTTCTTACCGCATTTGCCCAGTCTCGACATTCGCGAAGGTGGCATTGACACTCTTATAGCAATTTGGCGCGACAACATACCTGTAATGGGCGGCTACGTAACCAAGGATGGCCACGTTGATTTGGAGAGGGCGCAATTCATTCTAAATGGATTAGCTAAGCAGGAGGATGCAATCTTCAAAAGACGAAGACAAACAGAAGATCGTCGGGAAGCGAACGCCAAGCGCCGGAAAGTCGAGCAAGGAAACCAGAACGGCAATCGACGCTCGGGTGGTCCAGACAAGCGTCGGAAATCTCCAGATTATAGCACACCAAGCAACATGCGTGTTGGTCCAGCCAAACAATCTACCGCTGCTCTTCCCGAGCTCCCGGTATTTGAGCCAGGAAAAGGCCCTTCAAGTGAACAAAAGGCTTTGACTCACGAAATGGTCGTCAATCGGGGCGCGGCTTACAAAGCCAACCAGGCGAACAAGAGTGCTGCCGCAGTCTTAAAGAGCCAAATGTTAAATGGAAAGCAGATTAGCGACGGGGAGAGCGTGGCCAAGGAAATCGATGATGATACAGCCCTTGCAGGGAAGACGGACAGTCCTACGAATAACCTCATGGAGCTACCTAAGACTCCCGGCTCTGCTCTGGGTAAGAGAAAGGCAGATTTTCTGGACGAAGATGACAACAATACACCTAGCCGCAACACGCCCGATACTGCCACGAAACCCACAGACCCAGATGAGCCGCCCCCAGATCACGTCAGATTATGGGAAGAAGGCTACGCCGATCGATATTACGAGCAGAAATTCAAGATGGATCCAAAAGACATCGCCTTTCGAAACAAGGTCGCAAAGGCTTATGTTGAGGGCCTTGCATGGGTACTGTACGTTTCTCCTCCCCGGTGTTGGGATCTATTACTGACAGTGGCAGTCTCTACTATTTCCAGGGATGCCCCTCCTGGACGTGGTATTACCCATACCACTACGCACCTTTCGCCGCGGATTTTGTCGAACTGGACAAGATGACCATCAAATTTGACAAGGGTCGTATCTTCAAGCCTTTCGAGCAATTGATGGGTGTCATGCCTGCAGCTTCGAGTCACACAATTCCCGAAGTGTTCAGAGATCTAATGAGTGAGGAAGACAGTCCTATCATCGACTTTTACCCCACAGAGTTTCCGATTGATCTGAATGGCAAGAAATTTGCATGGCAAGGGGTTGCCTTACTGCCATTCATCGACGAAACCAGATTACTAGCAGCTATGGCAACGAGGTATCCTCGGCTGTCTGCAGAGGACGTAACTAGGAACGAACCAGGAAGAGATGCGCTCATCATGTCGCAGCGCCATCCTCTCTACGACGTACTGGCATCGAATTTCTACTCCAAAAGGAATAGCTCACAGAGCTTCAAGCTAGACTCTAGGGTCAGTAGTGGACTTGCTGGCAAAGTTACAAAAAACGAGGATTATATACCCCAAAGCTCGCTCTACTTCCCGCTTGATGGCATTGAAATGCCAAGCCTTGAGGAGGATCACAGCATCAGGCTAGTACTGTCACAGTCCGCAATCGACCTTTACTGACAGCAACTAGCGTCCACTTTGAGATGCCGCGAGCCAATTATGTACATAAATCGATGTTGTTGCGTGGTCTCAAGTTGGCGCCCCCTGTGCTTGATCGCGCAGACATTGAATCTACCAAAGGCCGTGCCAGCCACTCGGGACGTTCTTTTGGTGGTGCGCCTTTACGAGGGGGTGGTGGACGTGGCCGTGGTGGGCATATGAATTATGCAGACCAGCGACCTAATCCCTTTGCCGAACACCTCAACTCTGGGTATGGAGCTCCAGGTGGCGGTCATCCAGGTCCACCTCCTCCACCCAGTCACGCAATGCCTCTTAATGGCTTCCCTCCGGCCCGTAATGGCCACTACAATGGTCCTCCACCACCACCATCCAATGCATATTACGGAGGTCCGCCTCCACCACCTCCCAAATTCAACTACCCTCCCGTTATCCCACCGCCCCAACATGGGTATTACGGAGCTCCACCGCCACCTTCCAATGGCTATTATCCACCTCGACCCCCTCCTGGTAGCTATCATGGTTCTGGTAATAGTTCATATAGGTAGTCTCTCGACGAAATGTAAAGGGGGCATGGATAGGTATTGAGGTCAATCATCAGGCTTCGATTTCTACATTATTGCCAGCTTCTGTGTTGATAATGTCTCTAGCTAGGCCACGCCTACCTACTGGGTAGGACCCAAGCCGGTGGCTGGTTCATGTCACAGGGGTCTTCAGAGAGGAACAACATACATGTACCCATTGCCTGCTCAGAAACCTTGTATCGGGTGCTCCGATCGCCCAAGACAAATGCTTTGATGTTTACCTTTTTGATGATGTATCTACATTGGTCGTCCAATCAATTGTAAAGCATCATTACAGTAAGGTACATTTCTCCTCTCCGAGGATTGTCAATAAGATGTGCTTCATTCCTTTACACTACATGGGATGAAAGCTACCGTTGATTTGGAAGGGTTTGCCGCCGATATCGGCCGAAGAAGGAAGTTTTCCAGGCTGACCGCTTCGGGTGGGGCAATGCTCGGGTACCTGCCAAGAACTCCTTTTTGGATATTGTAACTTATCCCCGTCATTCTGAGACTATCAGGAAAGACAACGTGATTCTCTGTCAGCACCAGAGACAAGGCATCCCACTGTCTCGTTATTCCTTACTGCCCCATTCAAGCTGTCAGCTCATGATTCAATCCGCAATCTAGGCTTCCTGTAGATCTGACCACTTCGGAGCACTTGCTGATGAATCAGCTTCTTCCCGAGTGCGGAATTGATATGATTGTCGAATCCTTACACTCAGAACAATGTGATACGCTAATTTGTCCATCTGTCAATTTGCCCGCATGCTGACACTGATCTCCTGATGAAGAAAAGGCTCAAAGCCGCACAATGTGTACTCTTCTTACTCTATCTCACAGCATGAACACTTGCTACTGAAGGGTAATTGGGTCAAACAGCGCCTCATTGGTGAGATGGAGGAGCCCACAAGAATTTCCATACTGGGGCAGGAGAATATTCTTGTGCATGACAACATCTGGGGCTCCTATATTATAAAGGACCTTCTCCATAATGTACGTACTTAGTTCAATGACTTGACTTCACAAAGCTTTGCTGACTCCGAGAACTACCCAGGTCGCCTCCTCTACCTACGTCTTGATCACAGATACCAACCTCTACGGCAAATATGTACCGGCGTTTGAAAGGAGTTTCAGAGAGGCTGCTGGGAAGAGCGCTCGCCTTCTCACATACCAAATCCCTCCAGGGGAGACTTCGAAGTCACGGACCACGAAAGCCGAGGTAGAGGATTGGATGTTGTCAGAAGAAAGAGATCCGCCTTGCGACACAAAGACGGTTATGATTGCCTTGGGCGGGGGAGTCATTGGGGACATGATTGGTTTCGTGGCCGCGACCTTCAAGAGGGGAGTCAGGTTCGTGCAGGTCCCTACAACGTTGCTGGCGATGGTGGACTCCTCGATCGGTGGGAAGACTGCCATTGACACGGAAGCTGGCAAGAATCTTATCGGCGCTTTTTGGCAGCCAGCGAGAATATACATAGACCTACAATTTCTCGATACCTTGCCTACGCGCGAATTTGTAAACGGCTTTGCGGAAGTCATCAAGGTGCGTAGCAGCCACAATGTCCACATGAAAAAGGGCCGCCATAGACACGACTGATCAGCTTTGTAGACCGCCGCCATCTGGAATCAGAAGGCATTCGTCGATTTGGAAGATAATGCAAAGCACATCATGAAAGCTATCAAAGCCGCACCGGAGGAACACAGCCATAGGCTGGTAGACGTCAAAGATATCTTGAAGAAAATTGTCGTCGAGTCAGCCTCAATCAAAGCTCACGTTGTTTCAGCAGACGAGCGAGAAGGAGGTCTGAGAAATCTTCTAAACTTTGGCCATTCGATTGGCCATGCTTTTGAAGGTATCTTGACGCCACAAATACTTCACGGCGAGTGTGTTGCTATTGGTATGGTGCTCGAAGCCGCGCTTGCAAGGCATCTTGGGGTCCTCGATGGAGCCGCCGTAGCTCGACTCGTGAAATGCCTCTCAAGCTATGAGCTTCCGTCATCTCCGAATGACTCTGTAGTCCGGAAACGATCTGCAAACCGGCACTGCTCCGTGGAGCAATTACTATCCATAATGAATGTGGATAAGAAGAATGAGGGTAAGAATAAAAGAATTGTGCTCCTGTCGAGTATAGGCAAAACATACGAGCAGAAGGCCACCGTGGTAGCCGAACGAGACATCAGAGTCGTACTATCTGATGCCATCCAACTATTGCCGATAGAGTCCAAGGTTCTCACAGTCAACTGCGTTCCTCCCGGGTCCAAGAGCATCAGCAACAGAGCATTGATTCTTGCAGCTCTCGGACAAGGCGAATGCCGCATTCGAAACTTGCTGCATTCGGACGATACCGAAGTAATGATGAACGCTATATCTAAGTTGAAGGGGGCCAACTTCACATGGGAGGATGATGGCACAGTTCTTGTAGTAGCCGGCAATGGAGGAAGGCTGCAAGCGAGTGAGCAGGACCTATACCTAGGGAACGCAGGAACAGCGTCTAGATTCCTTACCTCCGTGGCGACATTGGCAGAGCCTACTACTCAGGATTACTCGATATTGACTGGTAATGAAAGGATGAAGTCCCGTCCTATTGGACCATTGGTAGAGGCCCTCAGATCCAATGGGGCTACAGTCGACTTCATGGAGAAGGCGGGAAGCTTACCTCTCAAGATTAAAGCGAGTAACGGGATGGAAGGTGGAGATATCAATCTTGCGGCCACTGTCTCGTCGCAATATGTCTCGTCACTCCTCATGGCGGCGCCGTACGCCAAAAAGCCTGTCACTGTCCGGCTCTTGGGGAACCCGATCTCGCAATCCTACATTGACATGACTACAGCAATGATGGCCACATTTGGGATACGAGTCATAAAGTCTGATACCGAAGCTAACACCTACCACATACCTCAAGGAAGATACCTGAATCCTTCTGAGTACGAAATTGAGAGCGATGCTAGCTCAGCAACATACCCACTTGCAATAGCTGCGATAACTGGGACCGTATGTACTGTACCAAATATAGGATCATCGTCACTTCAAGGTGACGCCCGATTTGCAGTGGACATCTTAATGCCCATGGGTTGCGATGTAAAGCAAACGGCATCAAGTACAACTGTCAAAGGCCCACCGAGAGGATGCCTGAAACCCATTCCAGAGGTCGACATGGAGCCCATGACCGACGCTTTCCTGACGGCGTCTATACTTGCCGCTGTGGCTCAAGGTAGCAATGGAAAATCTACGACGAGAATCACTGGTATTGCAAATCAGCGTGTCAAGGAATGTAATAGGATACAGGCCATGGAGGATCAGCTAGCTAAGTTTGGTGTCACCTGTCGACAGCTGCCAGACGGTATCGAGATTGACGGGATTGACTATGCTGATTTGGGATGCTCTCCCGACGGTGTGGAATGTTATGATGACCACAGAATTGCTATGAGCTTTAGCGTTTTGGCCACAATAGCCCCTCATGGAACGTTGATTAAAGAAAGACTTTGCGTCGGTAAAACCTGGCCTGGCTGGTGGGATACACTACGCCAAACATTCGGCGTGGATATGCAGGGTATTGATTTACAGCATGCCCACTCTGAACAAAACGGGAAGACGGACAACCCAAGATCGATTCTTCTAATAGGGATGCGAGGCGCGGGCAAAACGACAGCAGGAGGCTGGATAGCCGACATACTGGGCTGGCCTTTCGCAGACCTCGACAGCGAATTAGAGCAACAGTCAGGAAGTCAAATTCCCAAAATAATAGAAGAGTCTGGTTGGGAACGCTTTCGGTCCCTAGAGGTGGACATACTCAAGAAGGCACTCAAGGAGAAGCCAGAAAGTCATGTTTTCGCGTGTGGCGGAGGAGTAGTTGAGACAGCAGAAGCTCGAGGTATACTAATCTCATACCACCGGTCAGGTGGTCTGGTCATCCTAGTAGAGAGAAACATAGACGACATCATGGCCTATCTGCAAATTGATAAGACTCGTCCAGCTTACGTCGATGACATGCAGAGCGTGTGGCAGCGAAGACGAGCCTGGTACTATGAATGCAGCAACTACCAACATTACGGTCAGAAGTCGGGAGCAAAACAAATGGTCAAAGCCTCGAAAGACTTGGAAAGCTTCGTATTATCCATTACGGGGGGAAGACGATCTTTGGATGTGATCAAAGCCAAGCAACGCTCTTTCTTCGTATCGCTTACTGTGCCTGACGTTGCCGTTCATCTCCGTTCACTTCCAGAGGTGGTCGTAGGCTCGGACGCAGTGGAGCTTCGTGTCGACCTACTGGAAGATCCGCAGAGCTCGAAGGGTCTACCCTCGAAGGAATTTGTCGCGAACCAGGTCTCGATCTTGCGTGGCTCGACGAGCCTACCGATAATCTTTACTGTGCGTACAAAAGGCCAAGGTGGCAAGTTTCCAGATGAGGCACAGGACCACGTCCTGACCTTGTCTCTTCTAGCATTGCGCATGGCTGTCGAGTTTCTTGACTTGGAGATCCAGCTTCCTGAACAAATCCTCAATTCTATTACTGGAGTAAAATGCTATACGGCCATAATTGCATCTCACCATGACCCCACAGGAGCCTTATCTTGGAGTAACGGGTCTTGGGTTCCATTCTACAACAAAGCCTTGTTATATGGAGACGTAGTAAAGCTCGTCGGTATCGCTAAGGACCAAGATGACAATCTCAAGCTTGTGCGATTCCGTTCATGGGCACAATCGGCGCATCAGACTCCTTTGATCGCGATTAACATGAAGCCAGAAGGCCAACTCAGCCGGATACAGAACGACTTCCTCACTCCTGTCTCTCATCCAAAGCTACCGTTCAAGGCTGCTCCTGGCCAACTTTCGGCTGCTGAAATATGGACTGGACTTGCTTTACATGGTGTTATTAAGCCCAAGCGGTTCTATCTGTTTGGCAAGCCAATATCGCAGTCTCGCTCGCCTGCATTGCACAACGCCCTTTTCAAGAGTAATGGACTGCCTCACAGCTATGAGCTCTTTGAGACAGATGATGCATCCGCGCTGCGCAATATTCTGCGGTCTCATGATTTTGGTGGCGCATCGGTGACTATACCGCTGAAGCTGGATGTTGTCCCCTATCTGGACTCGGTTTCTTCAGACTGTAAGATTATCGGTGCAGTCAATACCATTGTGGTAGACAAAGCACGATCAGATAATAATGGCAAAGGCCAGCACCTTATCGGTCAAAATACGGATTGGCAAGGCATGAAGCTAGTCCTTGAAAACGCTGGCGCTCAGGGTGGACACGGCCAGGGTGCCCTTGTAATAGGAGGCGGCGGTACTGCACGAGCAGCTGTCGTGACTTTGCATGCCATGGGCTACTCTCCACTCTACTTGCTTGGCCGCTCACCTCAAAAACTTCGGGACCTCGTTCACAGCTTTCCGAAAGATTATGAAATAATATTCATAACATCCAGGGAAGATGCGAGGATCCATATACAAAGTCCACCAAGTGTGGCGATCGGGACCATACCAGCTGACAAGGCCATCGACGACACAGTGCAAGAAGCCCTGCAGTACATTCTCCACATAGGCAAGCCCGATGAAGCCAACCGAGACCCTCCCCCCGAAGCAGCAAAAGTGCTGTTGGAGATGGCTTATAAGCCCAGCGTCACGTCGTTGATGCAGCTGGCGCAGCGGGCAGGGTGGAAGACCGTTCCTGGACTGGAGGTATTGGCAGGCCAAGGCATGTATCAATTTGAGGCATGGATGGGCATTACTCCCTCATTTGAGCAAGCAAAGGTCGGTCAAGCGCTTCATTCTCCCTGTTCCCTAATGGACGTCTTCGATGTCCGCAACGACCCATGCTTTACAGTCCTCACTGACGATGTTTGCAGGATCTGGTGATGGGTTCAAGTTAGCGTCTGAAAGCCTACCTATTAGAAGAGATCAACGTCGGGTGTGCTCTATTGGGTTGCTTGGAATGGTTCGAAAACGTGTTGCATCTGGTTGAAGAGATCCTATGATTACTTTTCCGACCGTAGGTCTTCCTCAAAAAGCTCAGTGCATGAATGTGGAGTTTAGGATAGATGTAGATGTACTGATGCCCAAGACTCTGGGCTGGCGAAAAGGCACTCTATTCTGAGTCCAGTTTGATAGAAGAAAGACGGAAGACGAAATACTCTGTAGAAAGATGCAGAATGCCAATCGAGCTCGAGAAGGATTTATATCCTCTCGCTATCAGCATGCGATCTCATCATAAGTAGGGAAGCTTCAACACTTTGTGTGGGTGTACCCCCTTTTGCGCAAGATTAGCCCCGCCGCCAGCCCCCTCGCCTAAAGCCGACCGTTTGGACATCCGAAGCTCGAGCTCACCCTCGCTGATCTTCAAACACTTTGTTGCCCAAGCCTACAGTCTGAACGTCGCAACGATCGTCCTTCCGGCACATACGCAGCCCTGTTCACGGTGCAAGTGAAGCTGTACAATGTGCCTCTGGCGCCTGCTTTGACCGCCATCGGAGCTAACATGAGCTCACTTCATGAGCGGCATCGGGACTTACTGCGATTTTGATCGCCGCGCAATCATCTTGTCACCAGCTCAGGGCGCCTTGAGGAATTAGGCCTCCGTCGATTTTCGCAGCCGAACTCTGTATCACCTCTACCACGATGCCTGCGCAACGACCCTCGGCTTCGTTCGAGCCGATATCTCCAGATCTCGACCTAGCTGCCCTAGTTGAGGAAACCCCCAACTTCGAGTATGTGGTTCGCATATCGTACGATATGATTGAGTCGCAAGGGTTGGAAGCTTTCGAGAAGCTAGTCTTATTGCACGTCATCATAGGGGGGAAACCTTTGGTCATCGAGGGTTTCCATCGTCAGCTTGACTCATGGTCATTTGCAAGCCAGTGGTTGCAGGACAATCTGGGCAAGAAATGTACGTTGCTATTGTTACATTCGTGGTGGGTCGTTGCTTACACATTGGATTTTCAGTCGAACAGGCACGGAACCTTACACAGCAACAAAATATGCCGCTCTCGATCGGGCACTACTTGGGTAACCTGGCCAATCTTACCAACCAATGGAACAATTACAACTATAAGGAGCCGGACAGACAGCGGATTTATCTAAAGGACATCGACTGCCCTCAGATCTGGCATGATAAACTCAAAGAGCATATTCCTTCCAGCGTATTTTATCTTAGTGAGAGTACTGGCGAGTTTGGAGGGCCTGGCTCTGCTGACTACAAGTCCCGCGGCATCGCACGAGCCGGAGACCTCATGAGTTGCCTACCTCCGGCCATGCGCGCCGAGAATCTGATGTGCTATATCGGGCATGAAGGGACATATACGCCAGCTCACCGCGAGATGTGCGCAAGTCTAGGGCATAACCTCATGGTGGAAACGTCTGGTACTACATACGAAAATGGAAAGCCAACGAAGCCTGGATCGTCCATCTGGTTTATGACAGAGACAAAAGATCGGCATTTAGTATCTGAGTACTGGCTATCGACGCTCGGTCACGATATCGAGATCGAAGCACACTTCGCGCAAATCAATGCTTGGAAGGCCGCTCCGTTCAATACATACGTCGTAGAACAGAGGGTCGGTGATTTCATCCTGATACCTCCGCTGGCTCCTCATCAGGTCTGGAATCGAGGTACTCGAACAATGAAGGTGGCTTGGAATAGAACAACAGTCGAGACATTGGAGATGGCTCTGGACGAAGCGCTCCCGCGTGCGCGTATGGTGTGCAGAGACGAGCAATACAAGAATAAAGCCATTATACTTTTTGCACTGGACAAGTATTCCAAGTTGCTGAGAAGAGTGGACCAACTCAAGGAAACAGCGGCAGATCCGCAGGTAAAGATGGACCTCGGTTATAGCTCTAAGATCAGGCAACTCCAGAAAGACTTTAAACGACTGTTTTCGCTCTATACAAGGATACTCATCTCGGAAATGCTAACACCCGTGCCGGCGGAAGAGAAAGGTCAGTACATACCTTATGATAGCAACATCACTTGCTCCTATTGCCGGTGTAACATCTTCAACCGTTTCCTCACCTGTCCCACGTGCATCGTTCCTTTAGACCATGGTGAGGAAGATACGTACGACATTTGCCTGGAATGCTATGCCATGGGACGGAGCTGTAGGTGCAATTCCGGCTACAAGTGGGTAGAACAGTTTCCATGGTCAGATCTAACCCAGAAGCATGAGGCGTGGAGGAACCAAATTATAATTTTCGACGGCCTCAACGAGAAGTCGCCAAAGCCCCTTCACGTCGAGCGGAAAAATTACAGAAAGAAGACACTGGCGGAAGTATGCCAAGAACAGCTGAAAGAACGACCGTGGCTTGATCCGAGCAAGGACCCCCCTGTGCCTCCATCCACTCTAGCAAAGAGAAAACCTATAACCGAGGCGCAGGTTAACGCTGACGGAAGCGTAAAAAAGCAGCAGAAGTCACAGAGGATTCGAGACATAGTGAAGAAGTACCCAAATTGTCATGTGTGTTGTTGGCCCGAATTCTCCTGGAAGCTCGCCTTCTGTAGCTGTGGTAGAGGTTATTGTTACGGTAGCCTTTTCCGGGCATTCGATCTGATGCCATCAAGCGTTATGGAGGACCCTGACTGGAAATGTCCACATTGCTTGAGGATATGTTCATGCGGAGGATGCAGACGACTAAAGAACGCCAAACCATACGAGCCTACCGGAACGGTTCTAGGTTGCGACACCAGAAAAGTCGCAGACCCCAGAAGCTGGGAGAGTCTTGTGAATTACAGCGTCTCGAACATTAATTGGGTCAAGAAAGCAGGGGATGATCACCTACACGGCACAAAGCGAATAAGACGTCGGCAAGATGAGGCGAACATTGCAAAGTCGAAGGACCCAGCTCTCGATGCAGACAATTACGTTGATGAGGAAGAACCTACGACCGCGGGTAGCCAGGCTCCTGATAGCAGAACCAACGCCCCAACTAGTGATGGTATTCCTATCGATCCATTGTTGTTTGCTGATCAGACCCCAGCTCGCCACAGCGCTAGTGATGCCAATAGCGAGATTGAAGCTCCTACATCAACTCCACCGATGCATCAAAGGAACCCGAACAGTACTTTGGGGCCTGTATTCTCCCGCTTCACGGCCCCCATGGTAGAACAGCATAGCGAAGGAGGGAAGATCAGGAGTACCGATGTCAACGGGATTACTTTCGAATACCCAGACCCTACACTCGCCCAAACAGGGGCGCCGCATACAGCGCCAAGTCGGCAGCCATATGAAAGTGATGAGACGAATGGTCAACTCCCGCATCAAGACGGTCATGGCATCCCGCATAGCGACTTAGATATCGATACGGAAAGCGCCGCGCAGGCTTATCATCAGGCGCTGCTTCAACGGCCTTCGACAGAAGTAGTTGGCACTAATGGCCAAGCTGCCCAACCAGTCAATGGAGGACGGAAGTCTCTGATGATGAGACTGCGAGTTGACGGGACGAAGTTGGCAGAAGTCAAGCTGAGGCCTGTTCAGCTCAGGCCTGAAGCAAGGATCTTGCAATCCGATTTCCCCAACGGACATCAGGCGCGGGCTGTGAAGAAGCGGTTAACCCGAGACGAGAAAGACGATGACTTTTCGACTCGAAAGAAGTTGAAGATCGCCGAGAACAAACCAAAGACGCGAACGAGCCTACCGAACTTCAGGCGAACGGGAGAAGATGGCCTTACCTCAAGCGAGGATGAGGATGAGGATCAGGCACCACCTAATACTAAATTCGCTTCCGTCAACGGAACGCGCAAACCACGACAGCTTCCAGCATATCTCGCGCGACGAAGCCTTGGCAGCCACGATGCGCCGATCCACGCCGCGTCGCACTCTTCGGGAACGCCGAAGGGACGAAAGGGGAGGCCACCAAAGGCCCAAAACGCCACACCTGACACCCGTCAGCCTCCACCGAAGCCCAAAGCCGTTGCTCCCGCTCCCACTCCGTCTCAAGAACCAGACGATGCCTCCATAGCGACCGACGACGCCGCCATCGACGCCTTCCCCCCCAAGCAACCCGTCCCCAAATCCAAAACTGATATCGACCTGTCGAAACTTGGGCCTGGACAAGCCGAAGAGGCCTCACCAGCTGCTATCGACGATGCAGAGAAGATGATCACTCCTCCCACAGACAGAGCCGCAGACGACTCCCCCTCCCTGGACGAACTCGAAGAGCGGCTCCCGCCCATGGACGAAGCCACAAGACGAGCAGAGGAGAACCGAAAGGCGAAGATGAGGGCGCTGATGTGGGCTGAAGGCGGATCTGATGACGACGCGGAGATGTTCGATGGTTATTGATGGGTGGGCACGGTTTCTGTATTCCCCAACCACTGTAGCCACATCTGGTCTGTTTTCACAATGTGCTACATACTTTTTCTACTTTTCCATCTGCGATACCCACCCCTGGCGTGTGATATCGAGGGGCTAGGCTGGGGGAAGATATTACGAGGCTTGAGGGATGCTTGGGAGAAGGCTCGTGGTGCACCATGTGTATGTGAACCCCATATCTGGGAAATGATTTCTCTACTTCACCGTGCTCGACCGCCAGATCCAGGGCGAGGAAGTACGTTGGAAAATCAATTTTTCGAAATCTCCACTGCGCTTTCTGTATCCTTCACTGACTCAAATCCGAACAATTAGCAGCCTCTGCAAAACCCATTGTCCAGCTCAACAATGAACAGCCCCCTTCATCCCCCTCCACAGCATCTCCCCATTGTCCCGCACAAAGCATTGTCCCTCCACCTCCCCCCCCCAACCAGCTCCTTTATCCCCCTCCAACTCCCCCATCCGCCATCCGTATCCTACAAAAACCCCAGACCCCATCCCAACCTACCCTGCGCAACCTCCCCTCCCCATCCATCGCAACTCCCACCCTCAGTCCACCCAAAAATCAAAAAAA
>JAABUS010001579.1_pt1 | contig 48532 bp, 2 predicted proteins | sample 5560161 | NCBI WGS metagenome assembly JAABUS01 (sample SAMN10711885, study PRJNA513376) | rock metagenome | isolation source: Antarctica rocks | place: Antarctica: Victoria Land, Trio Nunatak nord | collected 2016-01-04 | reverse complement strand
ACGCCAGTAACTTTTGATTCCCGGATTCAATCGATTCGCGCGAAATCTACGCGGGGGTGGCGCCCGGGCTGCGCGATACTGGATATATGGCGACGTTCTGCCAGGTACAGCTATAGGATGCGCCGGTAACAGGGCCTTGGCGATAAGTGGGAGCCTTGGCCATGAATGGAATGGGGCCATGGCCATGAATGGAATAGGGCTATGGCCATAAATGGAATGCGCCATGGCCATAAGTGGAATGCGCCATGGCCATGAATGGAATGCGCCATGGCCATGAATGGAATAGGGCCATAACCATAAGTGGGGCCATGTATAGGGGCCATATTAGTGGCGCATTCTAAATTTAGGCATTCTCACGAGCCAAAAACATTCTCAGGAGCGCGTTAGATTCTCAGGGGCGCTTATATCGCTTTAGAGTTAAGATATAGTATTACCCCGCTCAAACCAGCTTAACCGGCTTACGAGCGCTCATAGCGCTCAGAGCCTACCCTACACTTTTGTAGATGAACGGAAGTAGAAATACTTAATTTAAAATAAATAACGTCGGGTTCTTCGACCTAGGCTTCGAAGGAGAGGGCCCTATTACTAATTTAAAATATTATTTATTCTACCGTAATATCTACGCCTTCGTTAATAAACTACGAGATATAGTCGTTATTAAAGACGACGATAGGGTCCGTAAGACCTTATTTATTTATCTTCGTAGCGAAGCTCTTTTATAATACTCGATTAAATTTATTAACCTTAAAAAGGGTCTCTTAAAATTAACTATACTAAATATCTAGTTTAATACTATAATTAAATAGTTTAAAACCTAGACTATAATAACTATTTAATATTTATAAATAAAACGATATAGTATATTAAATACTCGTAATAATAAATCACCGCGTATTTATATCTAGTCGATATTATATTATATTAAAACGGCCGAGTTTACCTTAATATATAATTAGTTATTTATAATATAGAATAATTTAGTTTTAAAGTTCCGCCGCGATATATTTAAACCTACCTCGATAATTATATTATTTTAATTCTAAGACTAAATCGATTCTAAGGCTAGTATATAGTATAAGTTAATAATATATAATAATAGCCGAGTCCCTTAACTCTACTATAATAGTAAAAAGTAGTTAAGACTAGGTTAATACTTTTAATTTAATCGTTAGGGTAAATTCTTTAATTTATTACTTTTCTTTTAATACGACTAGCGGCCGCCTTATTAAGATTACTAGTAGAGGTATAATAACTACGGAAGCGGCTTCGTTAATAAATTTTAATAATAGTAAAACGAGTTATATTTAAACGCCCTATAGATTTTATTTATTATATAAAAACTTTAGATTACTACGGGCCCCGTAAATAAATTAGGTTTAATACCTCCGTTAATTAATAAATTTTATATAAGTAATAAATTTACTAAATCTTAGAGATTTATTAAACCCTAGAATAATCGACTTATTAAACTATAAAATAACCGATAACCTCGATTCTCGTTATAGTATATTTATTAAACTATTACTAAAGACGCTACTAAAAGCTTTAACGATAAATATAATTAATTTACCGAGTTCTAGTAGTATTATATTTAAACTAATAATGTTTAATAGCCCGAGGATACCGAAACCTTCTATTATTTAAATAGTTTTTATAATAACTTCGACGAGCTATAATAGGATATAATAGATATTAATTTTACGTTACCGCCTAAGGATACGGATTATAAATACTTTAACTATACTACTAGTTTCTTATTAAAGAATAAGTTATTCTAATATCTTAAATAGGAATAATTTAGAAGAAATTTTCCGTTAAATTATAAAACTCCCCTTTTAATAAAAACTTCTATAATTTAACCTAGTACTCCGTCGAATCCTTCTATAAACGTTACTAACGAAGTAAGCTAGTTTAGAATACTAGTCTAGATTATAATAACTTAACTATTTAAAATACTACTCGATACTATATTAGTTTAACCTCTATTTACTAAATTTATCTTAATAAAGTTAAATATTATATTAGATTAATTTAAAATACCTAGCTACGGCTTCCGAGGATAGAAATATATTAAAATTAAAATTTCCTAATCCGGCTCGATATACTCTAGTACCTCTAACGAGTAGACTAAGGTATATTTAAATAACGGTTACTTTATTATATTAATTAATAGAGCCTATTTAAAATTAATTTTACTTAATATAGAGATAAAGAAAATACTATTACTAATACCCGTATAAGGTATTAATAATAAGATCGTTCGTATTAATAAATATATCGTAATCGAAATGTTTATAAATAGTACTATCGACGGTTAGTGTACTATAGGCTCTCTCGTTATAAAAATATATATTATCGATAATCTAAAGACTAATTTACTAATTAATAATAATATATTAAAACTTTAGGGAATAACTATCGACTTCGGCGCGGAGACCGCGTGAATTATAACTTATTAGGGTTTTACTACTTTTATTAATATATATATACGTCCTTAAATATATATTAAGTATATTATTAAAATAAAATCTACTATAGTTATTCTAGTATATATAGTATAATAAGTCGTAATAGTTTATAAAGGCGAAGTACCCTCTAGTAAAGACTTCCTCTTTAAACTAGAATATATTATAAACTTTAAACTAGAGGGAGGTATTTTCGTTTATATTATCGATTTAATAATATCTTTCGTTCAAGTATATAATGTATTTAATATACTAATTCGACTACCTCGTAATACTAGGTTTAGTTCTATAATAGAGTATAGATAAAAAGGAGCCTATATAGTTTTATTAAAATAAATAAACCTTACTACTAGTAATATTAATTTATATTAGAGGTTTATATTATAGAAGACTAAAATTACTAGAGGCCTCGTCGTCTTTATTATAATTTATATAGAACTAGTATAAAAGTCTTCTATAATATTAGAAATAATTTATATTATTATTAACCCCGAACTAGAATATATTATATTTAATAATATTATTATCTATAGTAGCCCTAACGTAGTAAATTAAATTATTATAATAATAAATAACTTCCCTAAAATCTAGACTCATTAAGGTACTACGGTATTTATTTCTAAAAATAAATAAATACCGATATACTTTAAATTTAATATAGTATTAAAGTTATCTAAAGTTTAACCTACTAATTAGAAGGATAAAGAAGTAATTAATAAGACTTTCAATAAACTCTATTAATAAAATAAAATAACCTAGGCTAATTATCCGACCCTATTTAACTATTTAATCTTTATAGTATAACGTAATACCCTAATAAATAAGAAAGGTCACGTTATAGTCGATATTAAGGGTTTTAATAAAATTTTAAATTTTAATAACTATTCTTTACCTTTATAATCCGATATTATTTCGGTAATTTTAAATCACCTTTATATTTCTACTATAAGTAGTATTAATTACTTTTATTAATTTAATATTAAGGAAGATAATTAATATAAGTTTATTATTATCTCGTATCGCGGATAAAAGTAATATAACGTCGCTTTAATAAAGTATAAAGGCTCCCCGCTTTATATATAATACTAAATTAATAAAATACTCCGATTATTTAGGAGTTTTACTAGGGTTTATATCGATAATATAATTACTTTCTCTAAGATTTTATTAGAATACTTAATTTATTTATAATAACTCTTTATACTCTTTTAGTAATACTATATTAATCTTAACCCGAAGAAGACTTTCTTAGAGTATCTATCGATTACTCTATTAAGTTAACGGGTTAACTTATTAAGCCTATTTATATTAGTAGAAAAACTAGTAATTATCGATACCCTAAACTTCCCCCGGTCTCTACGAGAATTAGAAATCTTCCTAGGCCTTACCGGCTAGCTACGATCCTCTATATTAAAGTATATTTAGCGGGTAGAAGTATTATAATAATATAAAACTACTTTAATTAAAGACCTACCGAAGGCTTCGGTAGGTTATATTAAGAAAATTTAGTTTAATAAATTATATTACGAACCTACCTAAATAGAATTTAATTTATTCCGAGAATTTAAGCTCGCCTTCTTATAATTATTATTCCTAGTTTATTTTAACCCTAAAAGGATTTTATTTATAAATTTAAATACCTCTAAAGTCTAGAGTTTTACTACTATAATTTATTATATTAAAAATAACGTTATAGAAGGTTTCCTTAAAATATCGGTATAATTTATTATATTCTTAAATAAGATATTTAATTAAATTAAATAAAATTATTAACCTACCGAGTTTAAGATAACCGGTATTATCTAAATCGTTAAGAAAATATAATATATAATCGAGTTATCTAAGAAACCTCTCGTAGTCCTATATATTAATTATTTTACTACGATACTAATCTCGCGCTAGACTAATCTTTTATCTTTATTAATTAATAAATTTAATCTACGCCTCGTTAGAGTATTATAATATTTATTATAATTCGATCTAGTAGTAAGATATAAATCTAGGAAATTTAATATCGTCTTTAATACTTTATTACGACTTTAAGGAATATAAAGTTATTTAGAAACTATTAAGATACCTAGAATATTTAACACTTTATTTACTAAAATCTTTAATAAAGTCTTTAATAATCTTGAGTCTATTAATGTTTATTATATTATCTTTATAAAGATATTTAATAACTTTAAAACTCGGTTTATTAAAGTATATTAAAATAACGAGTAATAAAAAAAGCTCCTAAATCTCTTATAGAAGACTTTAATAAACGTTATAATAGTTATTAAAATTACTACCGAAATACTTTACTAAATAAACGTAGGAGATTAGATTTATAAAATAAATTTATAATTTCGTCTTCGCGATAGTTTAATCTATTATACTAATTTCGATAATAGTCGGGAGCGCTTATATATATTTAATTTATTTAAAAAGGATATCTTTAAGCTAGTATATAATTATTAATACTATAGTAGTTATTACCGTACCTACGACCGTATCGTAGTATCGATCTATATAAAGTATCTAGCTTAGTATCTCCGAACCTATATCGAATACTATCTAGTATACTAGTTTAATTAGACGAAGTATTATAAGTTTTATAATAACCTACTACTTATTAATAGACCTAGTATTCCGTTTTATATTATAATTATAGACTTCGTAATAATATTACCTCTTACTAAACCCTTCGAAGGTTTCGATTATTTATTTACTATAATATATAAATTCTTAAAACGCGTTTTATTACTACCGGGTCGATCTATATAAAAAGCGCTATAATAAATTAATATAGTCCTCGCCGCTTTTATAATATACGATTAGGGGGCTCTTTATACTATTATAAATAATTAAAACTCGAAGTTTATATTATTATTTTAAAGAATTCTCTTCTAGAAATTTAATTATAATATATTTACTTTAATAATTTATTACCTTTAGACGGACGGCTAGTTTAAAAGAATTAATTAAATTATTAAAATCGCGATTAAATTCTATATATTCTAATAACCCTATATCGATATTATTAATTAAATTATTATATTACTATACCTATAAGGGTCGTTTAATAACTCTAGAAATTAATATATTAATATAATATTTAATAAAATCGTTTATAATTTTAAAGTCCGCGATATTTTAAATATATTAATAGAGTTACCCGTAGAAGACTTTAATAAACTACGCTAGCTTAAACGGGACTAGATTAAAAAGTCTATTACTTTTATTAACGCCTTTATTAAACTACGTTATAATAAAAAATATAAGTTTTTTAATTTATCCGAAGGAGGTTAGGTCTACCTTCGCTTTAGAGTTAAGGTATTAATATACCGACTTAAATTTCTACCTTTTATATATATTTACTCTATAGTATTAATAGCGTAACTAGAGTCTATAAATATTAATAACCTATATAACCGCTTTAGTAAAAACGAGTTATTATTTATTATCGAAGATAATAGTAAAGAATACGATAACGTATTTAAAATCGAGGTTATTATAAGTAAATATAGTATAACCCTAAAAATCTAGTACCTAATAAAGTAGAAAAATTAAAGTTATTAATATAACTTTTAATATAATATAATAGACCTCGGTAATACTTTAAAGTTTATTTAAGAGTATAAAGTAAAGATTTATAATAAATTATAAAAATAACTACCGAAGGCTTTTATTATACTACGGTATAGAAGGCCTAGAAAAGTATAATAAAGCCTTTTATATTATTTATATAAATTTTCCCTAGTTAAAATTCAACGTTTATAATCTTAATTATTATTTACTACGTATTACTATACTTTATATAAACGAGGGCGTTTACTTTTCTTTTCTTATTAATATTATTATAAGTTAATTTGTATTAATAAAGTCTTAATAGGCTAGAGGTATTTAGGATCCTTCTTAATAGAATTAATAAAATATCTTTCTACTATATTATAATAACTACTATAATATAAATAAATTTAAAAATCTTTAATAGTCGCGAGCGCTTTTAGTATTTATAAACAGGCCTAAATACTCTAAATAAATTAAGATTCTCGGAGTTATTTATACTTTTATAGATATCTTAATAGTAATTATATATAAATTATAAATTAAATATACGAGTTTCAAATATTCTCGCGAGTTAGAAGTATTTTTAAAAGCGAGCCAGATTTTTATTTACGCTTAAATCGTTTAATAGCGCTTTAAAGTTATTTAGGATATAATATTACCCCGCTTAAACCGGCTTAACCGGCTTACGAGCGCTTAGAGCGCTTAAAGCCTGCTCTACACATTTGTAGATGTATTTATTAAGAGAAAAAAGCCATATCACACCGAAGATACCGGATACCGTGATATCTTCGGTATTTCATTGGGAGTATTGATTCAGGTACTTGGGAATGTAGGCCAATAAGTCGCTGTGACCTAGGTAGCCGACCACATCGTCGTCATCGTTGAAGCAGCTGTCGAACGATGCCAGAGTGTTATTCTCCGTATCACCTTCAGGGATCACGACTACATTGAAAAGAGCCGAAGCATTAGTCAGGTTGGGATTTGGCACCGTTTCGAAGCTCGTTCCAAAGAAGCCAAGCGACCAACTAACCTCGCTGTCATTTATCCTTGATTGAGGTGTCGTCCTTAGGACAGGCCTTGGTCTCGCAATTCAATTTGGAAAGCTAGCATTATAGGCATCGTATTCAACAAAGCGTTGAAGAGGGTCCCACGGTAGCTGTTCCAGAACGACACACTCGCTGGGAACTCCGTCGACACTCCCGCCTGGAACTCCGTCGAAGCTCCAAGTACTGCCAAGTAGCTTTCTGCCATGGGATACCCTGGCACATGTCGGTATCAATCCCATGTTTTCAAGATGAAATATTGAGTAGCGACACATCTTTGGTGAAGGTTTTTGAAGCAAAAATTCATGACTCCACTCTAGCAACGTTCTCCTAGACCCCAGAAAAATTGTCAATCAAGGGCAAAGACCATATGAAGTACTTACGGTAGCTATCGGGAAAGCCAATGGCCCTGTGAACAATGCTGACCCAATGAACTTCGTGAAATTCGCCATCTTCGACGCAAATCGCTCTCCATTGCCGCCTTCACCGGCTCCACTGGTGGGAAAGCGGTTGGCATGGCGCTGGAGCAGATGAGATTGCTCGGCTTGACAGCCTTAGGGCAGGCCAACAGCTTCAACGCCAAAGTAATCCTCGGGACTGTCAGAATAGGGTGTGATTTCACCCCACTATTGCGAGATGACGGTCAGGTCTGTAAGTAGATTTACTGAGCTTTGTGCTTGTCTTGGGAGGTTACGAGCCCGTGCGACGTCGATAAGCACGACAAAAGTGATCAACGACGGCATAATGCTTAAGTTATGTACACAAAAGAAGAAGGAATTAGCGGCGAAAAGACGGCGATACAATCAAGCAGGTAACTTGTCCGGCGGGACCAGGCTTTATAGGGCAAATGAAGGCCATTGTTTGCTCAAGCAAGCGTCGTTACCGAACTTCACCGCGATGATGTGATAGAATGAGGAAGCTCATAATTCCAAAGGCAATGATGGGACGGAAAGGAAAGTTTTTACGAATAGCGGAAAGAACCTCGGCTTACTCGTAGCTGCATTGTGAGCCCCAGGAGGTACAGAGTAATGGGTAGTAGTCATGTTCATAACGAGAAAGTGTCACGTCTGTCAAAGACTGGTTGAGAAGGCTTATGATGTATGTTTAGTACTATCAATGGCTTGAGCCTGGGCTGCATATATCGAGACGGGAATGGCAATCCGGTTAAGGTGATCCTTCATCGCCGTGGGCTGTAGCAAGTTGAGAGAACAGCGCAGTTGTGAAGCCAGTGGGATGCAGATTGGATGTTTGGATGCATCCACGTGCACTTTGCAGGAGGTACTGTCCTATCCAAAAGCGACTAATCGTAAAGCAAGCAGGTGAGAAGCGCACCCAAGCTTCAAGTGCCTGGTAATCCATACTAGATCCCCTTGCTTCTTTAACCCGTGAATGAAATCGCATTTGGGCTTGAACAACAGTGAAATACAGTACCCAGGTAGGAGAGTACCTCTGGCTAAAAGCTGTCAGAAAATGCCAAGGCCTAGCGGCAGGCCAACCCGACAGTGGCTTGGCGTGGCCATTATAGATTAGATTAGCCATCCACCCATCTTGAGGTTACTTACTCCGTCAAGGTAGATATCTATCATCCCATCGTCCCTACCTTATTTGACATTCTCAGACAATAGGCCATGCTCTCGGAGACACGCAAGTAGGCTACTTTTGTCCGAGTCCAGTTGGTGATTGTATACCCAATTCGTGCGCACAAAATACAAATATTCCAAGACAGAAGAAGGCTGCGAAGACGAAAGGACTGTTATTAAAAGCATGGCTTGTGTTGATATCAGGAGCATCCCTGTTCTTTCACATCCATACTGTCAAGAGCGATTTAGGACGGTACCTACCTGTCCAGTATTACGGAAGTCGACTCCCCAAAGCACGACGACAGGGTTACTTCTGTTCATCGCGAGTACGACGTGAGATGATGTATATGTCAAGATCTGGATTGGACGCTGCGAGACGGAATGCTTGGACACGAAGACCTGTAACGCTTTGAAGTGGTTGAAAATGTGGGAGGATCCAAGCTCCTCGATAGATATGTGGTAGGATGCAAGAACATTTGGTTGTTTAGATGTCTATCATTGTAGAGGGAAGGAATATTCCTCGATAAAGAATGATTGAAACACTAGTCAGAATTTAGGTGAGTGTAGAGCGTGACCAAGATACTGAGCTGTATAACACATTTGGACCTAGATCTAACATCCCAACTTTGAAAAAGCGACTGAATGCCTGACGTCTTCCTTCTTCATGACTGCGATGCCTGCTCCTCTGGACGCTAGGAACTAGCTACGATAGACGTATGCAGCTCAATGTTTGCCAACGACTCGTGCAGCAGGGGTAGCTATGTGTAAGGCTATTTACTATGCGCTCCTCTACCCTCGGCGCTGTTGCTATACATTTTGTGACAATAGAAAGGGTGACATAGTCGCTGCAGTATAGTAGAGCTTCGCCGACTTATAGACCGGAAAGGTCGGCGCATTGATCCTCATCACTTGGCTGCTTTGAAGAGACAATTGAGTCACGAGTCACTATATATCCTCAGCATTCCGCTGACTATGTAGTGTTCGGCTTCGCAGAAGTCATCAGGTGACATCAATCGATCTACGCCCGGGCTTATAACCTATTAAAATATAAAGTAGATAATACTTATATTATTATTATATAGAGATACTAGAGCGACTAACTATAAGGACTACTAAGGCCATACTAGTACCGCGCTATACGCGCGGCTAGTGAGGCCAATTAGCTCTTATTTCGATAATAATAGGAGTTAAAAATACCTAGTATTATTTTATCTATTAAATTCCGCCTTAATAGAGGGAAAATATAACTATATAATAATTACTTCGAATATATAAATATATTTAATAATGTCTTTATAATTAATAAATAAACCCGACTTTAAATAACCCGATAAATATCCGCTATATTCGGAACTTCGCTTAGAATTATATACTTATTAATATGTTTTCGATAATAATAATTAATATCCTTTATTAATTTTTAAAAAGTATAATTATAACCCTTTTTAAATAATTTAAATATTTAATCTAAGATATAATTTTTATAATTTAAAAGAGAAAAGATTAAAAGTAGATTTGTTGAACTATAGTAGGTAGAAATACTTCTTGATTAATTATCTATAGAGGATAAGAGCGAATATACGTGTAAGACCTTAATGCTAAGTATTATTAAGTATCTATTTACTAAGTAGTCCTATACTCCTATATTCTAATACTTCTACTCGAACGAAATCCTTTATTAAGAAGTCTCTAAAATAGCCCCGTATTCCCCCTATTTTAAGGTCGTTATAATAAACTATAAAGGAAACCATGGTTTATAGGGGCTAAGTTATAGGCCTAAGCTATAATTAGTAGAGGCTAAGTTATAGGGTTAAGTTATATCGGTAGAGGTTAAATTATAGGGCTAAGCTACGTCGGTAGAGGCTAAAGGAGCAAAATTCCGTTTTTTAATAAAATACGGTATTTTAAAAATTCTATTTAATAGTTAACCTATATACGCTAAATTTAGGTAGTAACTAGGTCGGGATATTAATAAACGATATAAATACTACGGGGAAGAATATTAAAAATAGTCGGATATTATAGGGTTCTACGGGGAAGTAATTATTAAGAGTATAAATACCGCCTACGATACTATAGGGACCTTTAAATACTACGGGTATAATAATATATAATTATAATAAATACTTAAGGGATATTGTAGCGATATATAAACATATTAATAAAAGTTATAGGAGGGTTAAGTAAGAACGATAAATTAAAAAACGATCTTATCGTCGTTATATATAACCTAAAAGTATTTAGAGCGATTTACGATATACCGTTATATATACGGACGCGATTTAGTTAAAATTAAAAGAATATATTTGATAAAGGCCTTAAAGAAGACCTTAAAGATTTAATAATATTCGATATAGTAGTTATTAATTAATATTCATTTAAATATTAATATTTGTTATTATTTAGGTTATTAAGACGTGGCCTATAAAGCCTCCGGATAGGCCCGTAGAGCCGTGTTTTAATATTTATAAATATAGGATAACTCCTATAAGAGCGTAAATAGGCTTTTATAAAAGTATTAATAAACTTTTATAGGGTCGTATTTATTATAGGCCTAAAATTATATAAAAGATATTAAACTTAACTTTAAGAAGAGCCTTAATTAGGCCGTTAATAATCTACTCTATAATCGGAATATAACGGAACTCGATTTCGCCTACTATAACTTTTTCGCGCTAGAAATAATACTAGATCGTAATATATTTAATACGGTTATAGTCTTATAGGTTCTTAACTAGGGTTATAATACCCTAGTTATTATAAAAGATAATTATTGTAAACGTAAAATAAGCTAGTAGAACGGAGTAAAAGGCTAGTATAAATAGTATAATAACGAGTATTATTAATATATACTAGTTTAAATCTCTACCGGAATAAAATATACGCGTAATAAATATTAATTATCTAAATAGCCTTTTAAGCTAGATAACCTCCTTAATAATTTAGGTCTAGCCCGCGTATTCGGCTTTATAGGATAATAATATAATAATTAGTTAACGCTTAGACTACTAGTTAATAATTATATTACCGAGATTAAATATATAGTTAAAGGTAGAACGCCTTATATTATAATTATTTATTTGATTAATATTAATATAGCCCTTTAATAGGGCGAGTTAACCCTAAAAGATTAACTTTAGCTATAATATACCGCGTAAATAACGGAAGATACGTTTTATAGCCGCTTAATAAGATTCGTCGGGGTTAGAAATATAACGATTTATTATTGATACCGCGTATATAATATTAGGCCGCGTACCTATTATAGTATATATTAATAAATTAACGGTTAAAAAAGTAGGCGGTAAAAGAGGTAGGCTTAATTTAATATCCTTTATCGGCCGGTATAAATTTAATTATAAGATTTATAGGGACTTTTATAACTTTAATTTTAATATTATATATATTATAATCTTTAAATACCCGCTTTAAGTATACTTCCTAGTTAAAGGATAACGTACGATTTAAGCGATCGCGCGATATTTTAAAATTAAGATAATACGTAATAAAACTAAGATTAGTTATTCTATATTTATCGCTTAGGGGTTATTTTAGTTAAATAATAATATCTTTACCGGCGCTAGTAATTAATATATTATTAATATATAGTATAATTATTAGCTATATCTTATAGTTAAGAAATATATTAAAGTTAGCGCTTAAGGGTATAAAACCTAGCTCGGTTAAGAAAATCGTAAAGATAATATATTATACTCGAGGGGATTATTTAAGCCTATATAAAGTATATTTTAGGAAGTATATACGGCCTAAATTCATCGGTAAATCTTAAAAGTAAATATTAGTATACTCTAAGCGCTATCAGCCCTATTAGAAAGCCGTCTACGGGTTTACGCTAAAACTCCATATTAAATACCGACCCGAGGTTCAGTAGGATTAGTAAGTCAGGGGTCCGGGTAGGGTCCTATTAATAAATAATACTTACTATTAATAGGTTTAGTAACTCGATAAATAATTAGTAACTTAAATATTAGACGAATAGGCCTATTATATACCCTATAGTATACGTATTTATATGCGTATTAGTATGCGCTATAGTATAGGCTATAGTATAGGCTATAGTATACCCTATAGTATACGCAATAGCGTGCGCAGCTTACGTATACTATTAAATAGTATACGAATAATATGCGTAAAGGTATCCTAAATAGTATACGATATACGCCCCCCGTAATAGCCCTTAAAACATTAGACGAAAGCCCCTTATAGTATACGTAATTATAGTATACGCCAAGGTATACGCCAAGGCATACGCTATAGTATACGAAATAGTATAGTATTCATATATATATATTCCCCGGATATGCCCGGGTGACGCCCCCGCGAGAATTTTTATTAAAACTTATTATTCCGGGCCCGGTAGGTCGCTGGCGTTAGTAGTCGTCGCTAGGGGTCGCTACCGTTAATGGCGACGATTATAGAACTTTATTTATTTCAGCCCTATAATAGGGCTGGCTGCTATTAGTATACTAACGATATATATAAATTACTAAAGTTATTAATCCTACTGAAATTAACCTGGAGTTATTAATAGGATACTACCCGGACCCCCGATTTACTAAATTTATTAAAAATTACCTACCCGGACCCCTAATTTACTAAACCTATTAATAGGACGCTAGTAGCCCTATCCGTAAATTAGGGCTACTAGTAGCGTCCTATTAATAACTTTTCTTAATAAAAATTACTGGTAGGACGCTGCCAGCCCTATCCGCGCGGTCGGTAACTAGGGTTTTAGCAGGAGTTTTTGAGATTTACCGATATTATCATCGAAATTAATAGGTTATTCGATATAGATTTTATTATTAATTACGCCGTATAAAAAAGTAGTTTATATATTTATTTATTTAAGCTCTAGGTCGTAAATAATTATAATAACGAATAATACTTTATAGTTTATAGGCTTAACTATTAAAGTAAATATTTTATTAAAATCGATTTTATATTATTATTTAAATCTACATATTATTTAACGAGTTTTATAACGAGTAATTTCGCTATCGGCCCTATATTTAAATTTATAGACTTATTTACCTCGAAGTACCTTTCGGTTTCGGGGTAGATTCGATAATATCTAGATACTATTCGCTAAAAATAAATTAATTTCGGTATTTATACCGAGCTACTAGTATATCTTATTAAAAGTATTAATTATAATTTCTTTATACGTTTTAAGCTCGTAAGGCTCCGTAAATAAAACTCTCGTAAATAAAACTAGTAGGTTAAAGAATAAAGTAGGTTTACGAAGCTCTAAATACCTATCTAAAGTTATTATTATTACGGGCGTATTAATACCGGAGCTAAAAAAACGTTAGGCCGGTTTTATATTAAATTCGGAATCTATATTTTTTAGCGTATTTACGCGAGTCGATTTAGAATTAACGTCGCTAGCGAGATTTATTTATAGCTATTATACCGGCTATAAACCTAGCGTAAATTAAAGATTTAATATAAATAACCTTATCCTAGGCCTCGGTAATATAATACGTTTAATTAATCGTTATAGTAGCGGTAAAGACCGAATAATATCCTCTACCGATTTAGTACGGCTAGGCTAGGTAGTTTTAACTAGTTATCCGTTACTACTATTATAGCTAGTACTATAGTTATTAATATTAAATTCCGAGTTACTCTATAATTCGTACGGCCCTAAAACGTCTTTTACGTCTCGTTATAATATCGCTCCCCTAACGGGGAACTATTATTAAGACTTTATTAACTAGCGGTATACCGTCGTCTACGGTACGCTTATTACTACTAGCGGTACGCTCTTCGGTCTACCGAACCTAGGTAAAACGAAGTATTTTACCCGTATATATTAATATACGGTAAAAGTAGTTACCCTTATAGCCGATAAATATACCTTTTTTACCGCGATTAATAAACTTTTATTAATTTTTATTTATAATATAGCGTTCCTAGTATAGGCTTATTTAATTAATATTATATAAATATAATAAGTTAGGGCGTATTCTAGTAGAGTCTTAATAAGGCGTAATATTTATTATAATAATAAAAGACCGATTTCGTAGTTAGTTCGCCGTAAAGATAAGCTCTAGGATAAACTTATTATCGAGTCCGTTATTAATTAATAAGGTATATACTTTCTTAAGTAAGATTTAATTAATATACTTTAATATACCGTTTATTTAGGGGTTACTAGGGATAAAGTAACTCTAAACGATATTATATTTAAAACATTAATTAATAAACTCGCCGTTAATATATATAGGATCTTTATCGGTATAAAGGTAGTAAATCTTATAATCTTTATATTCCTTAATACTTTTATAGCTACGGAATATACCGAAGATACCTATTTTATAAGAGATAAAATAGTAATAATTATACTTATATTTATTATTAATAAACGTAATTATAAAACCGAAACTATAGGCTTTTAGGTTAATAATATCGCTATAAATAATATCGTATTTAAATCGTCCTTACTATAGGCGGCGTTTATATAAATACGCGTATATTTTAATAACGTTATATATTTCATAATTATTATCCTCTTTAATTTTAGATAGGTCGATTTTATCGGTTATTTAAAATAAATATATAACGTTATCTTTATTTAAATAGCCGAGTCTTTTATATTATAAAATTAAGACCTTAACGTCTATAATAGATGGAGCGAGTTAACTTTATTTATATATATATAGGATGTAGAGATTATACTCTTAAAGAGTTATAATAATATTTTTAAATCCGATCGAGATCCTCTTTAAAATAAAGCCTAGTGTATAACTAGCTCGTTAGAGCTTACTATATGAAATAAGGTTAAAACCACTATTAGGAATATATATAACGTTATTAACTTATAGGTACTAGATACCGTTATCGCCTAAATATAATAATTTAATAATTTCGTTATTATATAGTATTAACCTACCCCTAAAACCGTTAATAACGTCGGCGCTTTTAAACTTAGTATATTCTATAAATATAAAGCGATTATAAATAATATAGATAGTATAACCGGTATCGAATATCTAAAGTTAAGAGACCTTAGAGTTAATACCGGCTAAAGTATAATAAAATTTTATATTTCCTTCGGTATCGGCTTTAGCTCGTTTATAGGGCGATTTATTTTTATTCTTATTATTATTACCGTCTTTAATAGTATTATTATTACCTCTACCGCCTCTACCGCCGCGGCTACCTCGACCGCGGCGGCTACGGTTACGTTAATTATTATAGCCGAGATTATTATATTATAGTTTATTATAGGTAGTATAGTACCTAACTCGTTTTACGAAATCGGTATAATATAGATAAATTAAATAATTCCTTCCTAATTAAGCCTTTAAACTCGTTATTAAGTATTACGAACCGCGAGAGCGAGTTAACTAATATTAACGGTACTAGCCTAAAAGTATAAAGTATTATAAAAAAGAGAGATTACTACGCTAAAGGATATCTTAATTATACTATTAGTATTAAATAAATTATAGTCTTCGGCGAAGGATTCGTAGTACCGTTAATATTTAATACTAAGATTATAATAGAATTATTAAATTATAACGTTATTATTAAACTTAAGGTAATTAAATTTATAAAGCTCGTTATAAATAACCTGAGATTTACTAGCGTAGTCGCTAGGGCTATTATATTAAAAAGTAGTAAATTAATTAAATCTATTTAAAGTAGTATATAGGTAGCCGGAGCTACGGGGTTTAAATTTATTTATAATTATTATCTAGGCTTATAAAGTTATCTTTTTAGTTTTAATCTTTATATACGTTACCGGATTAACGGTATAACGAAGGATATTATAAATTATCTTATTATCGCTAAATTATTAATATATAGCTTCGATTATATAATTAAATTTACTAGCGTCTAGTTCTAAAACCTTAATAAAAGGATCTTCGAGGTATTCCTATAGATTTATAATATTAAAATTATTATATATTTTTTATTTCTATCGGACGAAACCTTCTATAAAGTTAAATTTTTCGACTTTATCGAATATTTAAATAACTTTTAGGTACTACGATATAATAACGGTATTCGAGGAGTTAGGCTAAATAACTTAACATTATTAAATAATTTTAGTATTAATTTATCTGTAGAGTAACTAGAGGTAGCTAGCGAATTAAATTAATAATAATATTTATATACTTTATCGTTGTACCTTTTATCGTCGTATACTTTTATATAAATCTTCTTAACCGTACGTTAAGTCCGTTAGAATATACGGGCTAAAAATCTCTAAAAAGTATATTAATATTTAGTTATAAAACGAGGTAACTTAGGCCTAGACGGTTATTATTTCCGTTTTAATAATCGTTATTATCGTAATTATTTTAAATAACGAGGCTAGAAGTTTAGAGGATAGTATATTTAAGGTTTAGCTCGTTATTATTTTATATAAAGGAATAAAGGTAAATAATTTTAATAACTACTTTAATAATAGGAGTGATAGTCGTAGCTACGACTTATAGTTATAGTTTATAGTGTTTTCCCCTATACTATAGAGTTATAAATCCGTTCTTAGCTATTAACGCTATTAACGCTTATTTTTTAAAGCGGTAAACGAGCTATAGCGGTGATTAGTTACGATTATTCTAGGCTTTAAAAAGACCTTATAAACTTAGAGTTATAATACGCTAGTAATAATTATAATAAATTATATAGAGGTATTAATAATAATAAATAGCTATTATATATAGCTACCCTTAAGGTATTTATTAAAGTATATATAAAGTACGTTAATATTAGCCGATTACGGCGATTAATTAGTCCCTAGTATAGTAATTAACTACTTTCTAATAGCGTTTCGCTTATTAGTTAAATAATATAGGTTAAATTATCCTAAAAAGACCTTTAGTCGACCGATAAAATTATATTAAATAAAATATTAAAGAAAGTACTTCTAGTAATAATTATATATAAATTATAAATTAGGTATACGAGTTTTAAATATTCTCGCGAGTTAGGAGTATTTTTAGAAGCGAGCTAGATTCTTACTTACGCTCAAATTAGTTAATAACGCTTAAGAGTTAGGATATAATATTACTCTACTTAAATCGGCTTGATCGGCTTATAAGCGCTCATCGGCAAATCTTAAAAGTAAATGTTAATATACTTTAAACGCTATCAGCCCTACTAGAAAGCCGTCTACGGGTTTACGCTGAAACTCCATATTAAATACCGACCCGAGGTTCAGTAGGATTAGTAAATCGGGGCTTCGGGTAGTAAATCAGGGTTCCGGGAAAATTACTTTTAATAAATAGTATTAACTATTAGTAGGTTCAGTAGGTTTAGTAACTCGATAAATCGTTAATAATTTAAATATTAGACGAATAGGCCTATTATATACCCTATAGTATACGTATTTATATACGTATTAGCATGCGCTATAGTATAGGTTATAGTATAGGTTATAGTATACCCTATAGTATACGTAATGGCGTGCGCAGCTTACGTATACTATTAAATAGTATACGAATAGTATGCGTAAAGGTATCTTAAATAGTATGCGATATACGCCCCCCGTAGTAGCCTCTAAAACATCAGACGAAAGCCCCCCATAGTATACGTAATTATGGTATACACTAAGGTATACGCCAAGGCATACGTCATGGCATACGATATACTATAGTATTTATATATATATACTCCCCGGATATACCTAGGTAACGCCCCCGCGAGAATTTTCGCTAAAATTTATTATTCCGGGCCCGGTAGGTCGCTAGCGTTAATAGTTATCACTAAGGGTCGCTACCGTTAATAGTGTCGATTATAGAATTTTATTCATTTCAGCCCTATTATAGGGCTGAGCTACTATTAGTATATTAATAATATATATAAATTACTAAAGTTACTAATCCGGGTAAAATTAACCTATAATTATTAAATTTATTAAAAGTAACTTACCCGGACCCTTAATTTACTAAACCTACTAATAGGACGCTAGTAGCCCTATCCGTAAATTAGGGCTACTAGTAATATTCTATCCGTAATTAGGGTTAAAAAACCTACTAATAGGACGCTACTAACTTTATCCGTAACTTAGGGCTACTAGTAGGACGCTACTAGCCCTATCCGCGCGGTCGGTAACTAGGGTTTTAGTAGGAGTTTTTGAGATTTACCGATATTTAGAGTATTTAAAACCTACTCTATACTTTTATAAATAAGTTTTAGTTAGAAGGTATTTTTTTAATTTCCTCTTTAATTATATTAAAAATCTAATAAACCGATAGCTAAATATAAATATATAATATTAATATATAACTTAAAGATTAAACTAGATAGTATAGGAATTTAAAATATATTTTAATTTATTAAAAACCTAGTTACCTTTTTATAATAAAAAGTAATTATTTATTTATTTATTAATATACCTACGCGATAATATAATATTTATAATACGATTTAAATATAACTTAATAAAGAATAAAAAGAAATATAAGGGTAATAATTGAAATAATTATTCGGGCCCTTATAAAAAGTTAAAGATAAATAATTATAAAGATAAAAATAAATCTAATATAAATAAAAAAAAGAAAGTTTATTAAAACCTAAAAACGTAGATAAAATAATTATATTTTATAAACGGGACCTTAGCGAGGTTGAATACTATAATTATAAAAGAATATAAATATATATTCTTTAATTACCCTAAAAAAAGTCTAGAATAATCGATTATATAAGTAACTATAAAGTTACGGGAAATAACGAACTCTTAAGAAAATCTCCGTTTTAAGGGGATAATAAAAAATAGTTATTTCGCGGAGTATATATATTAATTATTACGTATTTCTTAATCTAAAGAATATTAAGTGAATAGAGTATATAACTATAATATAAGTAATATAAATCCTAGAGTAGAGATAAGTATTATTAATAAAAGCTTTATAAAATAATATAATCTTAAATAGATAAGAAACGCGCCGCTCCCGTATCCGAAATAAATAAATAGATAGGTAGTTTACTTCTATAATATTTATTATATAAATTACTATTTTACCGATTTATAGAGACGTTCTAAAGTATATAATAATATTTTCTATATTATTAATAAAAAGGGATCGTTTATTACCTTAAATATACCGACCCTAGAAAGGGAAAAGATTTAATTAAATCTTAATATATATACTTAACGATTCGGTATCGTTAAGAGTATATTTAATTTAAAAAAAACTTAAAGACTTTATTAAATCCTTAAGGACTAAGCTAGCGGTTTATATATTAATATATATAAAAATAGGCCCGTTTAACTCGGAATAAAAGAATAAAATAATAACTAAATATTAAAATAACGCGGTAGTAGGTATAATATTTATTAATTATAATACCGGTATACCGCTAGTACTCCTAGAAGAATTTAGTAATTTTATTAATATCTTTTTAAATAAGAAAATAGGCTAGTTATCTTTATATAAAAATAATAATTATATTATTAAAACCGAAGGGGATCTATTTTATAGGCCTCTTTATAATTTATTTAATACTAGATTAATAGAATTAAGGAGATATTTAGATAACGCTTTAGCGAAGAGTTAAATTAAATACTCCGTAAATTTAATAGAAGCCCTTATTCTTTTCGTCCTAAAAAAAACGGCGGTCTATGACTATATATCGATTATCGAGGTTTGAATAAAGTTATTATTAAAAACTATTATTCTTTATTATTAATTAGTAAAACGCTAGATTGTTTAAATAATATTATTATCTTTATTAAATTTAACCTAAAGGATATATATTATTAAATTAGGATTAAAGTAAACGATAAATAGAAAATAGCGTTTCGTATATAATATAATTATTTTAAATATATACCTTAATAATATTTTTTAAATTAACGAATATACTTACTACCTTTTAAACTTATATTAATAAGTCGTTAATAAGAATAATAAATATATTCTATATAATTTATTTATATAATATTCTAATTTATTTAAACTTAAAAAAGGAGTACATAAACTATATATAATAAATATTAGAGCGTTTATAAAAATATTCCTTATCGAGTTTAAGGAAATATAAATTTTTTATTTAATTAGTTAAATTTCTAAGATTTATTATAAATACCGAAGGTATATCAATAGGCCCTATTTAATAAGCGTCGTTTCTTTACCCTCCTATATTAAGGTAGTACATTATCGCTTCCGTAACTAGCTAGAATCGCCCCTACTATAGTTATTATATTAATAATATAGTAGTTTATCTAGCTAACTAAATACTGGCCCTAAAATATTTCGACGTAATTACTATATTATTTTAATAATACCCGTAGCAATACCTTAGTATAATAGCTGTTATAACGCCGGTACTTTAACGCACCTTACCGCCTTCGTTAATTTAGGAGTTAAAAATTCGGTAGTTAAGAGATTATAGTTTTAGTAATTAAGTTTTATAATTAGACTAGCCTTATGATTTAGCCCCGGATACCGAAGACTCCGGGCTAATAAAGACCGAATAAATCGATATACGAGTAAACCCATTCTCTATAAACTCGCTAATAATTTTATATTTACCGTAATTCTAGGGGTATTACCCCGTTAATAATAATAAAGAGTTAGGATTCGAATAGCCTAGAATTATTTAATAAAGAGGGATAAATATTTTAATAGTTCCTAGTTATTTTTTAACTATCTTTTTACTAGCCTTCTTAATTCTAGCCTCCTACTTTTAATTAATATATATTATAATATTTATATAAATTACTTTAGGATTTAATAATACGGAATAATCCCTTAAACTCTCCCCTAGAGTAACGGTTAATTAAATTAATTAAGATATTATTAATAACGTATAGGAGCGTTTTCTAGACGGTCTATTTTGTAATCTTCGTACGAATTACGCCGCCCTTAATTTTCTACTCCTATATAATAATATCGGCTTTAAGGTAGATTATAAATAGATCGAAAACGAGTTTATTAGTATTATAACGTTTATAACCGATTTATTTTTTTACCCTTCCTCGACCCTACGTTCCTACGATCGTATACCTTAGGTATATCGAGACGCTACAAATTTTAGTCCTAATATACCGAGTATATAAAACTTATTTAGGTTTAAAGTCGAAACTCCTTTAATTTAATCGCTAGCCGATTTACGGTCGTAAATATTAATAATAGTAGTAGATCCTTCGGCGCCTATATTACTAGATCCCTCCGATTTATTTTACTCGGATATCGAAATATTAAATAATAATAACGCCCGTTACTTTAGTAGAAGTTATCCTCTCGGCCTTATACCTATATTTTAAATTAATAAGGATTAGCCCCTTTATAAACATTATATAAATACCTATTTTATAATATCTGGCCTAGGAGCTATTATTAACCGAAATAATTATAAATAATTAGGCGCGTATACCTCATAGGCTATGAAAGATACCTAGGAGCATAAGATCGAATATACCTATAAAGTTATAAAAGTACGCTATAGAACTAACGCCTATTAAATAATAAAGGATATTACCGTTATTATAGAGGTTTAGGATATACTAAAGAAATTCTTTCGCCTTTAAGATTCCGGTATTTTTAACGAAGCGATCCGTAATTTTAATAACCTTAAATACGGCGAATATATAAATATTACCGAATATACCGGGAAATTCCGCGAGATTAATACCGAGTTAAAAAACTTAAATTATATATTATTTAATATATTTTTAATTAATACCTACCTTTAGAACCTAGATATTAAGTTCGATACCTTCTAAAATACGTTTATTTAAATATACATTATCTTTATTATAAATAACGCCTAGATTATTATCCTCGATAAGTTATTACTCGTTGTTAGAAATAAAGAAATTCGTATAAAGGTTATTAAAGCGACGCCGGGATATACCGCGATAATAGTTAAGTTAACGAACCTTAATAAATATATAAAAAAGGTTATTTATTATTCCTATTATAAGAAAGATAATTATAATTATATTATCTACCGCGATAAATACTTTATAATAATAAAGGCCTAGCTAGAGTAAAAGAAAGCTCGGAGTTAAAGGGGTAATAATATTATTAAGAATAATAATTATAACTAGGGCTAAAGGGATAGATACGATTATAATAATAAAAAATAACGAGTTAATATAGATACCGTTTTTAAAAAAGAGTTACCGATACGCCTAAATATTAGAATAATAACCGTTAATAAAGGTAACCTATCCTATATATTTCTCTTCGATACCGTTTATAGTCGTTATATTATTAATAACCGTTCTTATTTCGGCGACGATTATATTAATATTCTAAATACCCTTATTATAGGTATTAACGAGTATAACCTAATCCCGGTAAAGCGAGGGACCGCTATTATTTATATAATTAATACTAGCCGATAAATCGATATATATTTATCTAATATACTTTGTATCTTTAGCGTATAGTCGAATCTTATTTTTAAGTTATAATTAATATTAATCGGAGTTAAAATTATTAAAATTACCTCCGTAGGTATTATTATCGATTATAAAGGCTTTAACTTCTACTTTATATTTTATAATAAAGTATCTATACTTAATACCTAGGTATATCTTATTTTAAGTTTTATTACGATTATAACTACGTCCTAGATTCTTTTTAGGCTAAAAATATATATATATATTACTTTCTAGGTCTCCCTTAACCTAAAGTTATAATATTACCGGTTAGGTTATTTAGAGTAATAGAACCTAAAGAAGTTAAAGATAATAATTATAAATATTGACCTAAATAAATTAATACCGGCGGATTATATTTATACCTCGTATATTTAATTACGAATAAGAAGGGTATCGTATACGTACCTTATTACTCCGGGTAAATACCCGTATAAATATATTAATAATAACCTCGTCGGTTTTATTAATAATAAAAGAGTATTTTTAAAAGAAGTTTATAACGGCGCCCGCTATTTTAAGACTATATTTTATAATTTTATTAAGGAGTTTTACGTTATTATCTTTATATATAAAAGCGATTTCCTCCTTATATTTAAGGTTTATACCGTTAATCGCGAACGACCTATATAATAAATTAAATATTATTATATCGATAGCGGAGGAGAATTTAATTTTAAAATATTTATAACCTACCGAGAAGAGAAAGAGATTTTACTCGAGTATACTACTCGCGATACCTTATAAGTTAACGGTACCGCTAAATATTTAGGCTAGAGCCTAGGTTATGAGGTATATACTATACTCTTTAAAAACTGTATAAAGAAGAAATACTAGTCGGAATTCGTTTTTATAATTAACTACCTTCGTAGTCGATCCCCCGAGTTTAATATTAAGATAATGTTATTCGAAAAGGTTAATAATATTAAGCCTAACCTCCGCTACCTAAAAACTCTCGGCTCTAAAGTATAGATTTATATTAATAGTATTACTATTAAAATAAAGTATTTTAAATCCTATATTATTAAATATAAATTAGTCGGGTATAAAGGCGATATAATCTACTATTTTATTAATAAAAAAGGCGAGTTTATACGGTTAGGTAATATTTATTTTATTAAATAAATACTTTAAAATATATTTAAATTATAACGGAAGTATAGTATAACGGCCTTTAGTCTTATTTAGTTATTAAAGCGGGCGGCGGTCGAAGCCGACTCCGGTAATAATTTTAACGAGGATAAAAGCTCGCCTATATATCTAAAATTATTTATATTAAATAAATGACCCCCTAAAAGCGATAGTAATAGTAATATTAATAGCGGTATTAATAACGACGATACCCCGTAGTTTTATTCGTTATAAACTCGTTTATTATAGTTTATAAAGTAGCCGGCGATTAAATTACTCGCTAAGATCCTATAAGATTATCCCGAATTATATATATTTTCGGTTATACCTCGATATAAATCCCTTAATCTAATCGCCCTTTATATTTTTTTAACTCTCGTTATATATACCGAAATATAGGAGCCGAAGATATATAAAGAGGTTATAACCGATAACTATAATAAAATAAACTAGTAACTAGCGATATAAGATAAATTCGATTCCTTAGTTTAGAATAATATATAGATACTAGCCTTTATACTTATAGGGTATAAAGTACTACGCGGTAAATAAGTTTATAAACTAAAGCGTAGTACCGTAAATAAAGTACTATATTATAAAGTACGTTAGGTGGTTCGTAGTTTCGAATAATAAAAAGATTTAGATTATAATAAGATTTTCGCCTTTATAATAAAGCCTATAAATTATAAAATTATCTTTACTCTCGTTATTACCTTAGACTAGGATCTTAAATAAATAAATATTAAAACCGTTTTCCTATATAGCGCGGTATAGGAAGAAATCTATATCGAATAACCGACTAGATTTCCTACCGCTGGCTTTAGAGTATATATAGTTTATTATTTTAATAAGGCCCTCTATAAACTAAAATAATTATTTTAAATATAGTTTAAGACGTTATCTAGTTTCCTAAAAATATTAGACTTTCGTATTCTTATCTTTAACGAAAGTATTTTTATCGGTATTAAGGATCGAGTTATTATCGTTATTTATATAGACGACCTATTTATTACTAGCCCCGATAATACCGCGATTTATAATATTAAAGACGCTCTCTTCTAATAATTCTAGATAAGCGACCTAAGGCCTTACTTTTATTATTTTAATATATTAATATCGCGGGATAAAGTAACTAGGATCTTTTAATTAGGCTAGTCTACCTATATTAAAAAGATATTAAAGGAGTTCGGTATATAGGATACCTATTTAATTACTATTTTTATAAATACTAAAAAGTTTTATATAGTAAACGAGGATTTCCTCGCTCCCGGTAACTCCCGTATTTAATATTAATCCGTTATTAATTCTTTTATATACGCTATACTAGGTATAAGGCCCGATATTATATATATTATATCCGTTATTAGCCGCTATAGCTCTAACCTAGATAAGTCTTATTAGAAGGTTATTAAATATATTTTTTAGTACTTTAAAGGGACCGCTTATTTATAGCTAGTATTTCGCGGCTTTATATTTCTTTTTACGGGGTATATTAATATTAATTAAGTAAATAACTTTAATACCCGATATTTAACTTCGGGATACGTTTTTAATATTAGAAATAAAGTTATTAATTAATCTTCTAAGCGGTAGCCTATTATTATTTTATTAATATATAAAGCTAAATATACCGGCTAGATATAAATTATTAAAGAGGTTATTTAGCTCTAGAGATTATTATAAGAGCTAGATATTATTATAGAAAACCTTATTACTAAAGTAGTAATACTCTATTATAATAATTAAGGCGTTATAACGCTGGTTAAAAACCCCTAGTTTTATACTCGCACTAAATATATCGTTATTTAAGTATAATTCGTACGCGAGAAAGTTAAATCTAGCGAAATTAAACTAGAATATACGCCTATTAATAAATAAATAATTAACGGGTTAACTAAGGCCTTTAGTAAAGATAAATTCGTTATATTTCGTAAAGCTCTCGGGCTAGAAAGTCTTTTATAAAGCCCGCGCTATCGCTAGTTATACTTCTTAACCGTAGAAATAATAGGAGCCGTTTTCTATTTTAGTAGGAGTTATTACTATAGTATAATACCCGCCTAATACGGCTCTACGTTAAATATTAAGGCTCTTCGGGTAATCTATAACGTTAAATCTTATTTTCTAGTCTTATATCGGGGGCTAATATACCTATTATATTATATATTTTTAGTATACTCCCTATAACGATTCGACCTAAAATTTTAATATATTATCTTATTTAGTTATTCTTAAAGTCTATATCGCCTTTAAGTTAAATTAATTTAACTATAAACTTCGATCGTAATAACCGCCGTAACTAATATCGAATATTAAGCGCCGTAAATATTATATACGCCCGATATATTCTTTCTCGGTCCCTATATTATTACCTAAAAATTAAAATAGTTCTTTATATATACGTAGTTATATATTAATAATTATATATATCCTAACTTTATTTACTTTCCTACTAATAAAGAATAGGGTAATTAAATTAAAGAGTACCCCGAATTTAATACCGTCGATTTATATAATAATCTCTAGAAGCGCTTAAAATCTTTAGCGCTAAATTGGCTAGCTTTATTTAATAATTAGAATACTAATTAAATCGCTCGACCCTACTATAAATAATTTAAATAGTATTATTAGGATATAATTATTATTCGAGAGCCCCCTAGCGTTTATATAGTTATTTATAATTACGACGCCAATATATCTTAAGACTTTAATAAGCTACGGTATCGTAACTTTATATTTATATAGTATAAATTTATTAAATATACCTAAACCGCTAGACGCTACCGCGTTAAAAGTATATAATTTAGTAACGTCGACGTCCTTAGAGACCCCGGTTAATATATATACCTAATAATTTAATAAATCGACGTTATAGCCTTTATCCTAGACCTCCCCTTTTAAGGCCCTAATAATTAGCGATTACGCGGTTTTTAGTATATTATATATTAATAGCGCCTATACTAGAGTATCTATAGTATTATATACGCCCTTTAGGCGAACCTATAGTATCGCCTATACTTTTCCTTTATTAGGGTAGCCCCTATAGTACTTTATATAATTATTTTATAATATTTTATTCGCCCCTATAGATCCTACGTTTATATTTCGACTTAATTTTAGTATATACACTTTAAACGTTAAATAAAACTTTTAAAAAACAGCGTTTTATCGAAAAACGGAATTTTTTACTAGGTAATAGTAGATTTTATTTATTTTACTCTAGTTACCCGGCGTTTAAATAAAAGAGGGATCCGATATTATTATATTCGGGTTTTTAATTCACTATTATAACCCGGCGCTTAGTTTACTCCTACGACCCGGCGCTTAGTTTTAGTACACTATAGAGTTAGATAACTTATTTTATTTTTTAGCGTTACTATATTAAATAGATACTACGATCGAGTAGGAGTTATCGGTAAATCTCAAAAGTAAATATTAGTATACTCTAAGCGCTATCAGCCCTATTAGAAAGCCGTCTACGGGTTTATATTAAAACTCCATATTAAATACCGACCCGAGGTTTAATAAGATTAGTAAATCGGGGGTCCGGGTAGGGTCCTATTAATAAATAATATTTACTATTAATAAGTTTAGTAACTCTAGTTTATCGTATATATATATTAGTAATTTTCGTAATATAGGTTTACTATTCTTTATAAACTCTATTAATTATTTAAATTACTAGTCGTTACGTCCTTAAATATTTTACGAGTATTTAATATTATTTAGGTTTTATAACTCCTTTAGGCCTTTCTTAACCCTAAATTTATTTAATTCGGACGGCTTTAATAGTTTATTTATATACGTAGTATCGTCCGAGTCGGATAATTTTAGAGTATAAAAGGATTTTTATAACCCGGCGGATTCCTAATAAATATATATACTCGCGCTTATATAAATAAATAACTTAGATCTCTTCTTTAAATACTATTATATAATAGATATAGATCTATTTACTATTATTTATATTAATTATTTAATCGTTACCTAGGATCCTCCCTATATATAATATTAACGGATAAATATATTATTTACTCGTCTTTTAACTACCTTTATTTTATCTTTTTATACTTTATTTTATTATTTATAATTTAATTATTTTTATTTTATAATTATTCTTTATTTTATTATTTATAATTTAATTATTTTTATTTTATAATTATTCTTTATTTTATTATTTATAATTTAATTATTTTTATTTTATAATTATTCTTTATTTTATAACCCCGCGATAAAGTAGATCTAGCCTAGGAGGGTATAAAGACTTTATAACTATTATACCTTAATCTCGAAATCGTCTTTATTATTATTAATATTAATAATTTTTATATTAAATATATCCTCTTCCTCTTCCCCCGATTAATATTCCTTAACGACTAGGCTACTAGGTATATCTTCGGCCTATATATTTAAAATTAGCCGGTAATATTTATAAATTATCTTCTTTATATATACCGAAACTATATCGCCCGCTATTTACCCTTATTTTTAAATTATACTATTATCTTTATTAATTAAATTAGTAGTATCCCCGTCGTATAGCGAGTTAATAGTATTATCGTCGAGTAGCGAGTTAATAGTATTTTTTATTTATATTTCCGTAATTTATATCTTTACGAAGTCCGGTTTACTTTTTAGGTCCTCTAGGGATTCTTTAAATAAATTAACTACCGGCTATCGATAGTCTTTATTATATATATTTCTATTATAAATATCTATTATACGATTATATAATATCTTTATAATAATATATACTTTTATTTCTCTTTACTCATGCTACGCTCTCGTAACCTATTCGAATATAACTCGAAGATCTATTAATATAAATATTAATATTTATATCTTAAAAGGTTATCTTACCTTTAATTTTATTACCGTCTTATCTTTTAATAATATAATATCTTATTTCGTATTCTTTAAACCTATAATAAAGCGCCGTTATTATAAAAATAATTATACTAATAAATAATAGGTTTTATATATTTTCGTAATACCGTTTAAGTTTAATACCGCTTACCTTATTATAAAAGAATATATAATATATTATTACTACGATAAGCGGCGCTAGGAAGCGACCTTTATATTAAACCCGTAAATAATAAACTTCTATTTAAATATAAAAAATAATAATATTTATACTATTTTATAGATCCGGAAGGGTAAACCGTAGGTCGAATATATAATCCGAGGTATTATTTTTAGTTTACTCTATTATTAGGCCTAGGTATTTTATTATTATCTAAATCTAGCTTCGTATCTTCTTTATTATTTAATTTCTAAAATTAATTAAATTATCTAGGAGTTACGTTATCGTTAATTATTACTTAATATATAACGGGTAGTATATAAAAATAAAGATTATAATCTTTTATATTTCTTTAAAAGTAGGGATATCGCCCGAGTTATATAACCGGCCTAGAACCTACGGCTTTTATATATATCGAAATAAAACTTTCTATTCCTTCTATATTTTAACTATAAAGTTATTTACTCCTATATAATAATATTCCAGCTACGGCGTCAGGTTATTAATATTATTATTATTTATAATCTTTAAAAGAAATATAGGCGTAGTAGTATTTATAATATATTAATAAATCTTAGAGCTTTCGTATTCTACCCTATAATAACGGTGTTTTTTATTTTAAAGGGTCGAAATTAAAGCCTATATAATACTTTTATTACTTTTATCTCTATATTTAATATCGGATATAATTATAAATATAAGATATAAAGGGGGCGGATATCTAGATATAATATATTTAAATTTTAAAATATAACGACTAGGAGAGGATAATAATATTTATTTTATTTTACTTTACTATTATTATTTATATTACGGACGCGGTTCGTTATTTCTTTACCGCCGCTACTCGCCTCGTATAATTTATAGAGATTGATTACTATCGGATTAATTATTTAGGAGAAATTTACCGATAATATATCTCCTTTTTTAAGGTTCAGCCCCTTTATTAATTTTTATTTATATTCGGCTATAAGCCTAATCTCGGTAACTACCTTTTATTCGGATATTTATACTAGTCGCTTTTTAATTTAGAAAAAATAACCCTTATCTAGCGATACCTAACTATTTCGTTATTATATTACTAGGTATATTAACTATATTTAAATATAATACGTCTTTACCGTATTATTTACCGAATTTAAGAAATATCTTTTTATATTAAAGCCCTCTTAAGGGGCTCTTTTTATAATCGGAATTTATTCTCTATATATTAATATACCCGATATATATTCGATAAAGGTTAACGATTTATATCTTTCTTCCGAGGTTACGACTAGTTATTAAGGCCGTAAATATTTAATAATAATAACCGAGATTATTTTTATTAAATATAATATTAGCTTTTATTTATAAAAGAGAGTTAATATAATTTACGGTTATAATATAATTTTTATTTCGAAAGCCTATTTATTTCGTTTCCTATATAAGAGTTATTAACCGTATATATTTCGTATAATTAAGAAGATATATTTTAATAATAATTATAAATAAACGGTCCTTTTTAGGGCTAAAATTATCGGGAGAAGAATACTCGTTAATATCGGTATTAATTATTATCTTAAAAAGGACTACCTCGATAATATTTTTAAAATCGTAGTTATTTTTCTTTATATATTTTCTTTACTCTTTTATATTACTTTTTTTATTATTATTATTTTATATACCTTCGTTATAATCTCCTTAAAGGGACTTAATATATTATTATATTAATAGTCGTTTTATCTAGTTATATATTTAGATATATTTTTCGTTTTTTCGCCTTCTTTATAATTTACCCCTTCGCCGTAGTAACTTTTATAATAACTTTCGATTTTTAATCTTTCGTTATTATTAAGATTTACCCGTTATTTATTTATTATATCGAATCGACTTTATTAGAAATCTATAGCGTAAAGCTATTATTTAGTAATAATATATAAAAATTAATAAAGAGATTATTTAGAATCCGGGATAAAAAAAGGGCGAAAATCTTAAAGAGAGGTAATTTTTCTTTAGCGCGTTATTATTATATTATTTTAATTATCTTTATTAACTTAATTTAAAGATCCTTAATTAAATTAAATAAAGATTTACCGAGTCGGCTAAGGTCTCGTCGGTATTAGACTCGAAATCTTATTTAAATCGAATTATTATACCTCTAACTCCTTTTATTTCTTTTTTATACTATAAAATGATTTACCTATAATATAATATCTTTAAATTATTCTTATCTATATCTCTCTAGTTATTAAAGTCCTTTTTTCTTTTATTACCTCGACGAATATATACTAGGCCTATTAAAGGGATTAATTTAGATTATATTTTAAATACTACCTACTAAAGCGAATATTAATAATTATATCCGGTAACGGACCCTTTATATACGGTATAGTACGTTAATAATATATACTATACCGCCGGTTTTCGAGTTATATCGATAGGATATAGAGCTACGCTATTAGACCTAGCGATTAAATTATATTTTCATATTATTCGACGATAATTATTTAGAATCCTTATTTTATCTATAATTATTTATATAAAGAGAACCTTTACTGGCGAATATATTATGAATTAATAGAATACTACCTTATACGGCGCCGGGAGCGTCTTAATAATTTAGAGGAGAGGAATCCGGGCTAGAATAAATAACGCGAGGTATTAATTAAATCCGATCCTCGTAATTTATTAATATAGATATAATAATAAATAGGGGTAGTATCGGGGTATTTATTATAATAAATCTAGAAACTAAAATATAATAATATTAAATATATATAAAAGTAGATAGTCTAAGGAAATCTTTCTTCGATTATATTTATTATTTCTCTTTTATTCCTTCTAACTTAAGATATAACTATATTACTAGAAAAGTAAACTAATATATATAAAAACGTTTATAAAGAATTTATATTTAAATAATAAGATATTTAACGTCCTATACTTTTAATAAAATAAAATATAATATAAATAAAATAGAAGCTGAAGAGAATAAAATATTTATAATTTAATATTAACCGAATAATACGTTTCTTTTTCGGGTTTTACTCGGATTATTTTTTTACCTAATATAATATCCGAGTCGGATACTATATATACTATAAAACCTATAAATAAACTATATTCGTTATATTACGACGCTTTTTATCGAGAGTTATTTACTAGCGAAGATAAAATTATAAAGGATATAATTATTTATTCCTCTACCGACCTCTACGTCGTTAATAGTTACGATATTATATACCGCCTATATTTAGAAGAATTAACGTCTAGTATACCTAGCTAATAAACTATAAATAATTATTAAATATAATAATTAAGTATACGATAAAAGAATATAGGTATTCTAGAAATAGTTATTAATAACGGGTATTAAATTATAGAAACTATACTACCTAAATTAATATCTAAACCGAATTTAGCCTTTACGTTAACCTAGTATTATATATAATATATATTCTTAGGGTAATTACCGTATATTAATATTAGAGTACCTTATATATTAAATAAATATAAAAATAAATATAATATAAAAGCCTTTAATCTATATCGCTCCTTTTAATTTATTATTTTATTTAATTATCGGTAGTCGTTATCGGCCTATAATATTATATTTATATTAAATATAAGGGGCGGAGTTATAAGCCTTATAAAGAAAATAAATATTAAGTCTATAAGTTATAAATTACTCGATTTATAATTTAAAGTCTATTAGAGGAAGGCGTTAATTTTAGGAAGGATAAATTTAACCTATAATTTTTAGTCTAAATAACTCTTATCGTTTAGAATAAAATAATAATTATATATCTTTTTATTTTTTTAAGATAAGCGCGTAACCCGCCCGTTATACTAGATATCGAAGGATTATATTTAATCTATATCGAGATTAATATTACGGAAGGTACGAGTTAAAGTTACCTTAATCCTAAGAATATATTTAATAAATAGGAGAAAACGATTTTATTCTTTTCTATAAATAACTAGATATAATCTTCGTCCCGTTTAATTTAATATACGGATGAACTATATTATAAAGACTCGTTATAATAGTACTTCTTTAATCTTTATATAAATATTATTATAAGTTTTAGTTAAGGCCGAAGGGGATATATAACTAAAATATTAATCTATACCTTTAGAGCCTTAACGTAGCGGCGAGGTAACGAGTCGATTATTAAAGGTAAAATCTTACTTAAATAAATTAAAACCGGTATTTATTTATAGACTATAACTTTATATATACCTACGGTTTTATAATTTATAACTCGGCGCTAGTAAACTCGTTAAGATAATAAATATAAATATTATCCTTTAGGTATTTATTTTACTCTATATATTTCCCTCTAATTTAAGGGATACTATACGATCTTTATTATTATTATACCGAGAATTTACGGAGAGCTCGTTATCTATTATTATTAGGCCGTAGATTCGAGTATATATTAAAAGATTTAATATAATACTAGTTATACGAAGTTTATAAACTTTATTAAAGTAATTATTAATTATCGATATAAATAATAATTTATTAGCCTCTCTAGTAGTTAATATAATTTCGCGATACTCCTTTTATACTTCTTTATAGATTCGCGATTACTTTTAATAATATTCTTTTTATCGAGTATCCGTAATTAAATAACGGATTTATCTTATTTAATAACGAGGAAGTTTAATAAACTCGACTATACCCTCGAAAATTTTAATAAAAAGTATTTATTCGATTTCGATAAAATTAAGATTTATTTTTATTTTATTTATAACTACCTTTTTTATATCCTTATTTAGGTATATATAAACGAGTAGATTTATTATCCTTTAACTAGTATCCTCGACTTTAAGAAATATTATATATTTAATAAATAAATCTTAATACTACTACGGTTATTTAATTAACCCGATTATAATTATATATTTCTTTAAGGTATAAATTTATAGAGTTATAAAAAAGCCTTATATAAAAAGTAAATTTTAACGATATATTAATTTACGCCTTTAATATAATTCGGATTTCTTAAAACTACCCTTCGGTAATATTTTTAAAACCCGCTCTTCGATCTTTTATTTAATTTTTTAAATAAATTCAACGGCTTTACCCTCTTTAGTTTTAATTTTATAAAACTCGTCTATAAAGATATATTTTATACGGAAATTATATTTAAGGTTAATACCCTTATTATATAACTTTTTTAATTTATATCTCGTATAAATAAAAATTATAAATAATTATTATACTCTCCTCGCCGAGCTTTATACTCTATTAAGGCTATAATATAATAACTCTATATTTATATAAATAAATCATTTATTAATAATATAGTAATATATTTTATTAGAATAAGTATAAAAGTATCTAAATCTTAAAGTTTTAGTATTCATATTAATTTATTTAGTTTATTATTTTAATTAATTACTTATAATCTTTACCTAAATAATAATAAAAGTAATATTTATTTTAGGAACAAAAAAAACGTCCTTATCTTTATATATACTAGAGTAATCGAAGGTTAATAGGTCCGTAGAAGAACGGATCTTTTAATTTATTTATAATTTTATTTTATACGGAGGGCGTTTATTATAATAAAGGGAGTCTTTAAAATCTTTAAGAATCTTAAACTCTTTAATAAAAAAAAAATTATACTTATATACCGTACTTTAATATTCGAGAATATAGGAGTTAAAAATTATAAATATCTAAATTAACTCGGACGTTAATATCGTTTAAATTGATAATAATATTAAAAAAAACCTAAAGCTAAATACGAATTTTATTAAAATCTATATCGTTATTATTAATAGCCCCTCCGTAACGGGAAGCCCGCCGCCTTCTCTAAGGATATTATATAATTAATAAATATTTAGTTTAAGGGCTAGTATTTTATTATCTACCCTTTTTTTTAATTTTAATAATTATATAATATATATATTTATTTATAAACTTATTATCGCTTTTTAATTAGAATAACTTATTTATAAATATTTATATTATATCCTTTTATTAAGGTCGGTCCTCTTCGTTAATTATAATAAAGCTACGGAGTAGATAAATTACGGTCGAATTAAAAAATAAAGGGTAAAGAATTTACGGTGTTTCCCACTCGTTTTTATTTATAGATATTATATCTATATTTATAACCCTCGCCGTAGCTATTTTTCCTATATTAATATTATATAAGGACGGGTCCTTAATTTAATATAATTTATTAATAATTAAATTTTATATCGTTTTTTCCTCTTTCTTATCACTTAATTTATAGCCTAAAAAGTATCTCGATAAGGATTTAAGGTCGTTTAATTAAAAAAGGTAAAAATAAATCCGGTAAATAATATTTTTAGACGGTAGGAGGTAATATAGGAGGTTTTTTTAAATTTTTAATAAAGAGGTATAAACGCTCTTAATCTAAACGTTTTCTCTTCGCGCGAGAAAAGTATAGGTTTTTATAATATAATAACCGATCGTTATCCCGGTATCTTTTATTAACGCTAGTAATTCTATTAACTAGTACCTTAACCGTTAAATAAAGTAATTTAATTAATAGAGAGGCCTATATATAATATAAAGAGGGTATTAAAGATTACTATATTAATATATACTAGCTAGTATATCCTATAGGCCCTCGTTATATTCGATATTTATATATTCGTTATAAATAGAATACTAGAGCTTATTATAACGTAGAATATTATATTTATCCTAGAAGCGCTTCGATATTAAAATATAAATTATTTTATTATAACTAAACCGGAACTATACTATTTTATTATTATTCTTAATATTATCTTTTACGGTAGCGTTAAACCGAATTTATTTAATCTAATTATCGCGGTTATATAAGATTTTAAAGAGAATCGATTTAAGATTTATAAATATTTAAAGAGGCGAGGGGCGATTTCTTATATAAAGTTTATTTTTTAAATAATTATCTTCGGTCCTTTAAATTTTAGAATATAAGGATTTAAATAACTCCTCGGATTTTTATTTAAGGCCTTAACGGGTCGTAGATTTAATCGTTATTTTATTGAATAAATATATAAATTACTATATTATCTTATTTCTAAATACGGGAATACGATTAAATAAATTAAAATTAATAATAATATTATTAATAATTTAACGAAGAGTAAGGTTAATTTTAATATTATATAGATTTCTACTTTAAATATATACCTTTTATATTTTCTTTCTTTAGTTCTACTCTAACTACCGGGAAGAGATTCGGTATATAATATAAACCGAGTTTAATATTTCTAGAATTCTATCGGAGGCTATTTATACCGATTTTTATATAAAAATAAAGATCCGCTAGCGTTATAATAAATAATTTATTTACGGTAAAAAACGAGGTTAAAAGAGAATTAATTAATTAAAATAAAATTAAAGAGGGTTAGGAAGTAAAGAGCGTAAAATATAATTTATAAATAAAGAAAATAAGATATAATTAATAAATTATAAAAATATAGGTTAACTCGAATACCTAGAATAAATATCGATAGTTTTATAAATTAAGATTCGTTATAGTTCGGGCTAGAGTATCGGCCGAAGTATAATCGAATAAAACTAAATACGCTATTTAATTTATAGCCGTCGAATATAGCGGTAGTATAATTAGTACCTTATTATTTATAGAAAAAACCCCCTTCCTATCTTTTTAAAATAATAACGAGCGCGGATTATAATTTATATTTATTATATAATAACTAGTTAAACCGAGTTAGATATATAACTAGAGTACGATTTACTAGTAAAAATAATAATATAATTAATAGTTTAATTTAGAAGGGTAAATAAGGAGCCGTAACCAATTAATATATATTAAATAGAATAAATATTAACTTTAAATATATAATATATCTAATATTTAACGGTTTATATAAATACGCCGATTTATTATATTAGAATTAGCCTACGCGAGTTTAATATCTAAAGTAAAATATTACGTATTTTACGTATATACCTTAATAATAAATAAGATAGGATTTTCGTTTTTTTTATATATTTATAATATAGCCGCTTTAAACTTACGAGTATAATTAACTTCGATATTATTATCGCCGATATAATATATAATTTTATCGGTAGAGTTATTATAAATTTTATTTTCGCGGAGGACCTTTTTAAATATCCTAAATTCGATCTTATTTAATATAATATTTATTAAAGGCTTCTTCTCCTTTAGGAGCTTAAATACGAAGAAAAGTATATCGACCGTTATTTAGGTCGATTATATATAAAAGCCCGTTTCGTTAAAAATAAAAAGGCGCGCTATATAAAAAGGGCTATCGGTAGAAAGAGATAATATAATACGCCGTCTATAATTACGATAATGATTATATATATTATTAATCTTTTTAGTTATCCCTAATTTATAGCTCTCGAGCTAGAGTTAAAATATCTTAAATATAAAAATAAAGGGAAAGATTCTATCTAGTTATTTTAATACTTTATTAAACTTAACCTAATTCTTAAAGCTTCTTAAAAATATATTTATAATATACCTTTATTCTATCTCTTTCTTTAATATTATCCGTATTTCTTTATAGTACGATTACTTAATTATAAAGTTATACGAAATAATCGAGACCGTTTAATTCCTAGGGTTAATATTAATATAGAATTTAATAGGAGGTAGGGAGGATAGGGAGGAGGTAATAATAACGGGGTTATAAAGATCTTCTATAATATAAATAAAAATATAGGTTATTAAATATTAATAAGGATATTAATAATAATAAGGAGGATATTATAAATAAGGATATCAACGTTAATATATAGGAAATAATAATAATATCTAGGTAGGTACTACTTTAAATATTTTATTAAACTTATTAAATAATATTAATATAAACGTAGTTAACGAATATCGAGTCGGACGCTAAATTATATCCGACTCGGATAACTAAATAATAATTAATTTATTATCGACTCGTCCGACTCGGATAAGTATTTTTAGTTTATAAAAAGTACGAAAAAATACTAGTAAATATTTATTATATCTACTAGTTATTTAATAAGGATTATTAATAAGAGCTCTTTACCGACGATAAATATAAGTATAATATTACTTTATATTTTATCGATTTAGACCTCGTCGTTAAGAGAGTATTAGGATATTAATTATATTAAAACGGTCTATTATTTAATATACTAGGGTAGTATATAATATAAATACTTTATCTAGAGGTTTAGTATTATATTAAATAACGGAGGTATTATAAGGATAATATCTCTACTAGATATTAATCGGTATAGGCTAGAGTATCTAGTTAGGGTAATATAAATAAAACGGTAGTATTATTAATTATATCGTTTATTTTAATTTAAATCTAGGTGAAGCTCGTTAAGTTTATAATTATAGAAGAGTAATAAAGGACCTTTATTTATAGTTTAGGGAAGAGTTATATAAAGTATTTAACTCGCCGATAATAAGAAAAAGCCCCCGTAGTAACGCCTCTTCATCCGATTATTAATATTAGTCGGATTTTCTTATCGTTTTTCTTATTATTAAATAAATCTATTTCCTTATTTTATTATTTTTTATTTATTTATCTAATATTATCTAGTCTAAGTAATTCTTATTATCTAGAATAAAATAATAGTTATATATCTTCTTATTCTTTTAAAATAAGCGTATAATCCGCCCGTTATATTAGATATCGAAGAATTATATATAATCTATATCGAGATTAATATTATAGAAGGTATAAATTAGAGTTACTTTAATCCTAAGAATATATTTAATAAATAGGAGAAAGCGAATTTTATCTTCTTTTATAAATAGCTAGATATATTCTTTATCCCGTTTAATTTAATCTATAAATAAACTATATTATAAAGACTCGCCGGGGTAGTATTTCTTTAACTATTATATAAATATTAATACGAGTTTTATACTAGATATTATCCGATAAGTTTAAACTTATATATAATATAATATAGGTAACGACGGGTAAATTAATAAAGATAACTAGTCTCTCTAACCTACCGTAAATATCCTAGCCGAGTAGATTAATTAGTTTTTTTAATATTAATAACTTAGGTATATCCTTAATAAGGTAGTTAAGATAATAAATATAAATATTATTTTATAGGTATTTATTCTAGTCTTTTTATTTCCCCTCTAACTCTAGGAACTCTATATAGGGTTTATTATTATTATATTTAAAATCTACGGAGAGCTCCCTATCCGTTAATACTAGGTTTTTAATTCGAGTAAATATTAGAAGATTTAGTATTACTCCCGCGGCGCGAAGTTTATAAACCTTTCTAAAGTAATTATTAATAGTCGTTATAAATACTTTTTTACCCGCCGCTCTAATAGTCGTTATAAGTTTTTAGTACTCCTTTTATATTTTTTTATTAATTCGTAATTTCTTTTTATAGAGTTCTTTTTATTAAACGTCTATAATAAAGTAATAAATTTATTTTATTTCATAAGGGGGAAACTTAATAAGCTCGGTTATACCCTCGAAATTCTTAATAAAAGATATTTATTTAATTTCGATAAAATTATGAGTTATTTTTATTTTATTTATAACCGCTTTTTTTATATCTTTATTTAGGTATATATAAACGAGTAGGTTCGTTATTCTTTAACTAATTTCCTCGATTTTATAAAGTATTATATACTCGGTAGACGAATTTTAAAATTACTATAATTATTTAATTAACCCGATTATAGTCGCGTAGTTCTTTAAAATACGAGTTAATAAAATTATTAAGAAGTCTTATATAAAAAGTAAATTCTACTAGTATTTATATTTACGTATTTTATCTAGTTCGGTTTATTTAAGATTATTTTTAAAGAATTTCTTTCGAACCCGTTTTTTAATATTTTATTTAATCTTTTAGATAAATCTAGCGGCGGTACCCGTTTTTATTTTTATTTTATAAAATTCGTCTATAAAGATTTATCTTATATAGAAATTATATTTAAAATTAATATCTAGTCGATTTAAGATCTTCTTAACCTATATATTATATAAGGCGGGGTTATATATAAATAGGATTCTTTCCTAGCTAGACTTTATAGTTCTATCCAATTTATAATATAATAATTTAGTGTTTTCGGGGGTGAATCGCTAAGTATTAATATTAAGATACTTTTTTTTAACCTAGGCGTAGAAGTATTAAAGTTTTAGACTTTTATCGTTTATATCGATTTATTTAATTTATTCTTTTAGTTAATTCTTTACTACCTTCGTTAAGATAACGACTAGGGTAATATCTTATATAGGATAAATAATAGTATCTTTATATTTATATATATAAGGGTAACGGATATCTAGTAGACCCGTAGAGGGATAAATATTACCGTCGGTTTATAATTATAACTCGTATAGAGGGAGATATTTACTATAATAAATAAATTTTTTAAATTCTTCGAGATCCCGAAATTTCTTCTAAATACTAAAATAATAGTAATATAAATTAAATTAATATTCGGTAATAATATTAAGGAAAATATTAAATATTTAGGTCGAGTCGGATATTAGTATAATCCAATTTAATAATATTATTAGAAGAGATCTAGAGCTAAGAACGAATTTTATTAAATTTTAAATTATTATTATTAATAGCCCCTCTATAATAGCTAGCCCGCCGCCTTCTTTAAATAATATCGTAGAATTAATAAATATATAGTTTAAGGGGTACTATCTTATTATTTATTATTTTCTACGGCTTTAACCCTCGTATAATATATATATTATAAATAAACTTATTACCGGGTTTTAGTTAAAATAACTATTCTATAAATATCTATATTCTATTATTTTATTAGGGTCGGTCCTCTTTATTAATTATAATAAAACTATAAAGTAGATAAATTATAAACGAATTAAAAAATAAAGAGTAAAGAACTTATAGAGTTTCCTATTTATTTATATTTATAGATATTATATCTACCTCGGCGACCCTCGCCGAGGTTATTTTCCTTATATTAATATTATATAAGAACGGGTCCTTTATTTAATATAATTAATTAATAATTAAATCTTTCGGCGCCTCTTCTTCCTCTTTATTATTATCGGATAATATATTAATAAAGATTATAATTCGTTTAGTAGGAGAAAGCGGGGGCGGATTTATTTAGTAAAGTTACTAAATAATAGGAGGTAGTATAGAAAGTTTTTTTTAAATATTCGATAAAAACGGAAAATCTCTTTAACTAAGTCTTTTCTCTTCGCGGGAGAGGACTATAATATTTTTAAATATATTAATTAACTATAAACTCGGTATTTCCTATTAACGCTAGTATTTCTATTAACTAGTATCTCGATCGTTATATAGGATAATTTAATTAACGGAGAGGTTTATATATAATATAAAGGAATTATTTAAAACTTCCGCTTTATTATATACTAGCTAGTATATTCTATAAGTCCTCGTTATAATTAATATCTATATATTCGCTAGGAGTAGAATACTAGAGTTTATTTTAATATAAATTATCTTATTTATCCTAAAAGTACTTTATTATTAAAACGTCGATTAGTTTAATATAATTAACCCGGAATTATACCGGTCTATTATTATTCTCTATATTATCTTTTAAGATAATATTAAGTCGAATAAATCGGATTTAATTATTACGGTTATATAAGACTTTAATTAGAATTATTATCGAATCTTTAGATATTCGAGGGGGCGAGGTATAATTTCTTATATAAAATTTATCTTCGGAGTAATTATCTTCGGTCCTTTTAATTTTAAAATACGGGGATTTCTATAACTCCTCGGATTCTTATTTAAATTAACGATTTATAATTTTAATAATATTTTTATTAATTAGGTATAAAAGCTACCGTATCTCTTTATCTAAAAATAGGGGAGAATAATTAAATAAATTAAAATTAAAAATAATAATATTAATAATTTAATAACGAATAATTTTAGTATTATTATTACGGAAGGTTTTATTTAATATTTTTATATTTTATATTCTCCTCTCTAGTTTTATTCTAACTACGGCGAAGAGTTTCGGCGTATATTATAAACCGAGCTCGATATTCTTAATATTTTATCGGAGATTATTTAAACCGATATTAATATAAAAGTTAGGAATTAATAATATTATAATAAATAATTTATCTACGTTAGAAAGCGAGGTAGAAGTAGATATTATTAATAAAAATTAAAATAAAGAGGATAAAGTATAATTAATAAATAAAGATAATAAGATATAATTAATAAATAAAGGGGGCGAAAGGATAAATAAAGAGTATAAATCGACTTTTAATAAATAAAGTAAATAAACGCGTTATTTATTTTATAACTAGTAACGCTAAAATAATAATATTAAACTCGTCGAAACTTAATACTAATATTTATAAAATCTTATTTATTATAATATTAGAATATAATAAAGTAAAAGATCCTAGGTTTAAATAAGAGTAAAGAGAGCGAGGAATAATAGAATAATAATAACTAGATACGGATATTAAGATAATATTAAGTTCGTATATTAAATACGAATTAATAGTATATATAACTAAATATTTATTAGAGCGAAATTATATTCGATCGGGTAATTAATAAAGTTATTACTATATTTAAATTATTATAAGATTATTATTAAAAGTTAATACTTTTATTTCTATAAATTCTTAAATCTTAAAAATAACCGGATAATAAAAAACGTCCGAGTTAATTAAAACTATATTTAATATACTATAAAGGGAGGTATAGCGGGAGAAATAAATAAAGTAAATAATATAAAAGACTATTTACTTCTAACTAAATACTATATTATCGGAATACTTATATAGGTCTATACTCTAATACTATTAATAGTTTATAACTACTATTAAATATAATAATAAACTTAGGTCATAATTATTTCTTAGTTAATATTATATTATACTTTAAATTAAAAACGGTAGAGTTTATTTACAATCGAGAATATTATAATTATTAAGTATAATCATTAAGGATATAATAAGCTAGTATATCGTATCCCTATTAGGCGGAGGAATTCTTATATTAATAAATAATTATCTTATTTTAGCGGTAAATACGTTTTATAAAAAATCCGATAAAAAGATAAAGGGATAGTATAAAGGCCTTTATAAATTTAATATTAAAAAATAACTCTCGTATATTTGTTAATTAATATATATAAACTTTTAGAAAGATCTCCTTCCCTAATTTTAATATTTAATATATAAATTTAATCTAGCCTCTTTCTCGTTTAAATAAATAAAATAATATATATAATTTCTTTTTATACTCTTTTATATACTAAACTAGATAATATTCTTATAATATTAATATTTTATTACTACGGTTATACTAGCTAATTATTATACCTAGTATTAAGAATTTATTTCTAAAACTTTACGAGGCTTCCTCGATATTCTAAAGACTAAATTTTATCTTCGAAGTTTAATATACCTAATATACGAATAACCTAATATACTACGTAGTTCGTATATATCTTAGACGATTAATAAATAATACTAGAATTACCTAGATCTTAATTATATAAGGACTTTAAATTAATCGATATTTTACTCTATCGATAAACTTATTAAAAAAAAGGAATTTAAATTATATTATTATTAGGACGAATAAATCGATAGTATCGATATTATAAAAAGTAATATTTTAATAGTAATAATTTTTCTAGGTATTTATTATAATATAAAAGCCGATTTAATAACCTTAATTAAACGCGTAGGAAACGGACGCGTTTTTATAAAAATCCTATAAAGCCTTTAATTTATATAAATAAAAAGAATAAAGATAATATTAATAATAAAAGTCGCTTTTAGGTTAAAGATATAAATATTTCTTAAAAAAACGATATATATTAAATAATTATATAAATAACGATATTTTAAAATAAATATTCTAAGACGCGGAGGACTATAAAATATATTATCCTTAGGATATATTAATTCAAATAGCGAAATAAACGATCTTTATAATAACTTCGGGCGGTATTAATATAATATTATCTTTAATAATTATATCGGTAGAATAATATTTATAGGAGCGAGGTACGGGGAGGTTAATAATAATAAAAAATATATTAGGTTTAAAGTCTTTATCCGAGTAATTATCCGAATTAAATATAAATTACTATTCTTTTAGATTAAAAGTAAACTATATAATAACCGAGTAGATATATATCGCGCGACTCTTTAATAATTTTATAGATGAATTTTTTAAAGACCGTCGATTAAAACCTTTCTATAGATATTATAACTTTAATAATACTTTATTATTAAAAGCTAAATTATTTAATATAAAATATAATAATACCGATAGGGACTAGGTCCGGTTAACTTTCTAAATTTATATAAATAAATCTAGTAATAAATCTAGAATATATTTTATCCTTTACTTCGATATAATATCTATTATAAAAATATTATTAGGATATATACTATTTAATTCGAGCCTTAATTATATACCGATATACTAGCGAAATCTTAATATAAATTTTATCGTTAATAAGATATATATAGCCGGTTAATAATAGGAGATATAGGATAAACTACTTAATAACTCGACCGTTATACCGGTAATAATAGGATCGGATAAGATTTATTTATCTCGAATATACGGAGACTAGTAAGCCTAGCCGGTTTATATTATTATCGGTAACCTCGAACGGAGTATATAACGAGTAGGGACTCGGCTAGAGATAATATTATTTAATTTAATATTAATAATCTATAATAAAGCGAAAGCCGAAGTATATTATTATATTTTAGAGTTTATAATAAAGGGTAAATTAATTATAATTATAATTAATATTTATTTATATTAACCGCGTAATTTTAAAATATTTAAGGAGTATACTCGGAAGGGGATTTATATTATATACGCGGACGGATTAATTCGACGATATTATCCGATTTTAACTTCTATACCTAGCGACTATAAAGAATAGGTTTTAATTATCTTTATTAAAAGTAATAAATATTATCCGGTATATTTAGTACCGTCGAATAAATATAAATAATTATACCTTAAGGTCTTATATCCTTTAAGGATACTAAAGTAATATATAGAATAATTATATATCTAAAGGACCTACGATAAGGATATACCTAAATAATTATCGGATATAATAGTATACGACCGCCGTAACTTCGCGGAAGGTTATTTCGCGGTTAACGTCTTCGGGATCTAGATATTTAATATATTATATACTTTAATAATAAAGGGGTTAATAAACTACCTTTTAAATTAATAAACTTAATATATTAAAAAGGGTAAAATAAAAAAAGAGATAAAAACTTTACTCGACGGTCGATTTCGAGCCGTATTTAAATATATTAATTTAAAGTATTTCCTAAACTTTAGTAAAATTAATTAATAGACGGGGGAAGAGAGTAAATAATTTTTACGAGTAATTATACCTATATTTACCCCTCTATTATTAGAAAAGATACCCGAAATATTATATATAGGACGAGCGATTATTAACTTTATTATACTTATAAGATATTATTCGTATAACGAAGAAATACTTAAATATATAAATATAGTATTAAATAAAATTAATCTACTAAAAGAAGTCTTTAAGAAATATAGGCCGATAGATAAAAAAATAAGCGAGTTATATTTTTACTTCCCTAAATTTTATATTTTTATTTATATAGTACTTATAATTAAATAGTACGGTCCACTAGACTCTTATAGTATTTAAATAATAGAGAGAATATATTTAATATTATTAAAAAACTACTATAAACGAACGAATAAATACGACGATTATTAGGAGTAAATAATGAAATATAATACTCGTTATATTAAAATTACTATTATAAAGAATAATTTAGAGTATTAAAAAATAGAGATTATACTACCTAACTAAAAAAGAAGGTAAGAAGAAGAAAAAATTATAAAAACCGAGGTTCTTTTAGACCTCGATAAATTAAATTAATAAACGAATATAAACGAGGACGTTATTTTATAATAAATCTATAAATACGATACTCGTTATTAATATATAATATTAAATATAGCGAAGATATTTAACCTAAAGGGCTTTCTCGAAAGTCTAATTATATTTATTAAAGCGAATCGAGTAAAGGTATTTATATAGGGCCTAATAATATCGAATACCGAAATTAATAAACGGGAGGTAGATTATAACTAGGTTAATAACTATCTAGTCTATATTCTTAAGAATATAATATATTAGAAAACGTTAGGGGAGGACTCTTCTAATCCGAGCCACCTTTATAAAAATATAATAGTCTATAAACTAAATATAAAACCATACTATTATAATTAGCGTAGGGATAATATATAGGTACGCGAATAAAAGTCGGTTAAAACGAATCCTATTACTATATAAAAAGGAAGGTTAATAGATAAAGTATAAATTATCGTAAAAATAAAGAATTTAAATTAGAGGGACTAGAAGTAACGATCTATTTATTTATAAAATACTTTTATAAAAGTCTTTAATTATCGATACTTAAAATAGATTTAAGAGTTTTATAAAATAATAAAAATAGAAAAAACGCGTCTATTATATATTTTTAACCCTAGAATATTAAGTAATCGGCGGTTCTACGGACTACCGAGTATCTAGCGAAATATTTATTTTATATTTATAATAATAAAGGGAAGAGACTTCTTTTATATTAATTTATTTATCGATTAAGATTAATATAATATTATTTACAACCCTAAATTCTTTACGAAGAGTTAGAGGGTAACCGAGGAAATCTATATCTAAATTATAAACGGAGGGTATATATATAAATCAAATATAAAGTAACGAAAGAGTTATAAATATTAATATTATAGGGAAAAGGGATTTCTACTAATCGCCGTAATAAGAAATATATAAAGATAAAGATTTAGTAAAGTAATTTAAAGGATAAAATCCGAGTTAAATTATAATATTATCTAATTTAAATACTAAATCGCCTATATTATTATTTAATTTAGATATTAAATCACCTATATTATTATCCGACTCGGATAATAAATTATTTAAATCGGGTTTAGGGATAAAGTCGAAGAAGCGAATTAAGAGTATTATTACTCTATTATAATTAAAGATACTAAATTCTAAATAACCGGGGTAATAATATAAATATAGGTACTATCTCCTAAACTAGTAGTATATTAAAACCGGGTATTTTAGGGACTACGGATACGAGTTTTATAAAGAAGAGTAAACGTAGAAAGTTTATATTCGGGAATACTACGAGTAGGAGCGGGATCGCTATATAAATTAATATAACTAATCTATTATCGAGGAAGGATAATATATAGGGAGATAAAAATAATAACGAATAACGGAGTATAAATACGAATATATAGAATAAGGATAATATTATATAGAGGATTAAAAAGGAGGAGTTTATTATAACGACCGAATTTAAAGAATTAAAAAGTAAAAGGGATATTATAAAATAAATATATTATTTAGAATATAGGAAATAATATTAACGATTATTTATAATTCTAATTATAATTTAATTATATTCGTTTATATCGGCCTAGAAATTAAGAGTTTTAATATATATAAAGAACTATTATTTAAAGCCTCGATATTTTTTAAAGATATTTTTTCCGGTGAATATAAACCTGAAGTAAAGACTAAATCCGAAGACGTTATCGAAATTATATTATACGATAATAACTCGAAGGTAATTATCCTTTTTAATAAAAACCTATTAATCTTTAAATAATTTAATAATTAGGGGTAAATATCTTTATTATATTTCCTCTTTTTATTAAAATACTCCGATAAAAAGGTCTTCCCCCGAATAAAGTTTTAAACGGATGAATAATAAAAAAGGAGGATAATTACGTAAATAAAAAATTATTTAACTATTTTTTATCTTCTTACCTTTACTCTTTTATATTATTATATTATCTTTTACTCGATTAATTACGATATAATTAAAATTTATATATTACTATATACTTTTATTAAAGTTATAATAAATATTATTTAATAAATTAAATTAGTTTTTAATATCTATAAAAGTGTAGAGTAGGCTCTAAGCGCTATAAGCGTATATAAGCCGGTTAAGCTGGGTTAAGCGGGGTAATATTATATCCTGACTCTCGAGCGCTATTAGTCCCTATAAGCGCTCCTGAGAATGTTTTTGGCTGGTGAGAATGCCTAAATTTAGAATGCGCGACCAACATGGCCCCCATGCATGGCCCCACTTATGGCCATGGCCCCATTCCATTCATGGCCATAGCCCCATTCCATTCATGGCCAAGTCCCTCATTCATGGCCAAGGCTCTGTCGCTGGCGCACCATATAACTGCACCTGGCAAAACGTCGCCATATATCCGGAGTCGTATAGCCCGGGCGTCACCCCCGCGTAGATTTCGCGCGAATCGATTGAATCCGGGAATCAAAAGTTACTGGCGTTGGGGGTGGTTCCGGGGGGTCGCTACCGTC
>JAABUS010001578.1_pt1 | contig 48534 bp, 55 predicted proteins | sample 5560161 | NCBI WGS metagenome assembly JAABUS01 (sample SAMN10711885, study PRJNA513376) | rock metagenome | isolation source: Antarctica rocks | place: Antarctica: Victoria Land, Trio Nunatak nord | collected 2016-01-04 | reverse complement strand
GTTCGCAGCAGCGAATTATTGGTTCATCAACACGTCGTAAGAGATGTCATGCGTAAGTACCTTAAGGTACCTAAAGTAAGGTAAGGTACTATGCGATTTGTAAGGTAAAATGTAGGTAATTCGTCCACGCTTTACCTTAGCATGTACCTACTTTCTAGACATGACGGCATTGTATCGTAAATATCTGGTAATTTACTAGTAAATAAATAGCAAACGTTCAAAATACCTTACGACCTCACTGCGTATGATGAAAACTGTTTGAAAAGAAATTTATAATAGTGTTTTAGTAATTACTAATGAAAATAATATTTTGAATAATAAAATACAGTTTAATTACCTTTAAGTAAAAATCATGTTTAGTAAAGAAACTATAAGATATTGAATTATGAATTACTAATAAAACTGTTATAATACAGTTTTCTTTTCATTAATTTTATGAGAAGAAACGTCGTTATTATTAAAATTTTATTTAATATAAGTTTGAGTCAATGTGTATTTAATTAATTGTTCTTAGAAACTTGATTTTAGCATTACTTGTATAAATGAGATTCTCGCGCAAATGAGGTTTCTGTGCACGCTAATTAAAACTATTTATATTAGTGTCATTTTTAGCACGCTAAACTCGATACTATCTGTTGCTAATCTTTCTAGGTTAAAGTGTGCAGAAATCTCGTTTGCGCGAAAACCTCATTTATACAAGTAAATAGTATGATGCAAAAACTTTGTTTCACACAGATAATCATTTGATCTGAAAATAATTTCTATCAAAAATCGATTTAAAAGAAAAGTATTAATAATATTATTTTATTATGCTGCTCAGAAGAAAGACTTGATTCAATCAATGTTATTTGCAGTGAAAAATTATTTTAAGATCAAATTATTCAAACATTTATTCTGTTAATATTAACAACATTAATGACAGAAAAATATCTTGTTTTTCTTTATTTATCATCTGATATCTATTGTAGTAGTATATTGCATGAGTCATTCTAACGAATATCAGCAAGTCATGCTCTAAGAATTCGCAACAAAGAATATCAAGTATGCTAGCAAATGCATAAATGCATCTTCAGTGTCATGCTTAAATTACAGCAATAACAGAGAAAGCAAAACATCATAAATTCAACTTCTTAATCTGTCGTTCACATCTTTCAACTAGTTCTCACTCAATCAATAAACTCAAGTTCACAAGTTACAGAAATCTTGATATTCTGTGAGAAATGAGCTGACTTCAAAGTCAAGAAAAATGAAAGTTGAAATTGTTATTCTTATTCAAAGTAACTTGAGAAGAAAATGATTCATCATTGAAGATATAAAACTCATTCTCATCTGAAACAAAGCTCTTCTTGATCTTTGTCATTTTATCACGCAACTTCTTTCATTCTTTGAGAATGAATTACTTAGCATTCATTTTGTTGTATTTGATGAACAATGACATTTTGTTGAATTAATTCAGAAGAGAGTCTTGTAAGTGAAAATTCACAGCTTTTCTCTCAGAATTATTTGCTCAGTTCATATGTAACTTCATGCAAGTTGCAAAGTTGATATACAAGTTTAATCACAACTAAAGTTTAGACAACTTTTCAAATATGACATGAACAAGTCTTATTTTTCAGATAGTAAGAATGAAATGAAAGTTCATTAATGCAGAAGAAAGAATCATCAATTTAAACAGTAATTTGATTGATAAATCAAAGAGCAAACTCACATGAAAAGAACAAGTCATCAATCGACTTTAAAACAGCACAGAAAACTGCATACTGATGCAAAAATTGAAATCAAACTCTTTTGCACTTGAAGATTGCACAGAGAACAATGTTGTTTCAGAAAAGTACAGCATTTCTTATTAAATCACTATCTGTTTTACCTTTTCTTGATATGTAAGACAATAAGTCAAGATCAGTTATCACTATTTCGAGTAAGATAATGCAATTACTTTGATACATGAGATATAAAGCAATTACGTCAAGCATTTTCTATCAAAAAGAGTAATCTAGACTCTTGCAGACTAGATTTATATTATTTTCATCTGACATAAGTTAATAATAGAAAACGATTTATTGCAGATTTCAAGATAGAAATTAAGAAATCTCTACATTAAAGTTACTGTCTACGTGAAATGCTCTGAATAAGAGATTAAAAGAATATTTAAGTGATGTCAAGTGAATTTTCTAGAAGCTCAAAGCTTAAAACTTGAAAAAACTCTTTATAAAAAGAAACATAAAGAGTCGCTTTATGCATTCTTTCTTGCTTTGTTTCGCGAATAGTAATGTGAAACTCAGCAAAAGCAATAGCTCAGAGTCAGAACTCAAAACGTCAACGATAGAAATTAAAAAGTCAACATTAGAAGTTGAAATAGATTTATGAGATGAACTTAGCATGAGTTCATCAACAAGCAAACAACTGCAAAACGATATTATCGATTTATTTTGCAGTTAACAAAAATCGCTCACATCAGCATATAGAAAAATGCAATACATGTTTAGTTTACTTAATGCATTGATGCTAAATTCACATGCAAATGCATACAATGACAAGAATACAATCAATTTGCAAAATGCAAATTCGCAGCAAAAAGAGCAAACATGAGCGATTGTGAAAGTCAAAGAAATGAAAAAGCGAAAAGTGATGAAAAGTTTGCAAAAAGAAGTTAGCATCGAAGTTAGTACTAGCAAGTGCTATGATGTCATCTTTAAAGAGATGCAAATAAAGAAACTGTATGAAAGAATTGAATTTGCAGTCAATCAGCTAAGATAAGTAATATCAGAACAGAAAGAAACTATAAGTCATAGTTTAATTTACATTTGAAGAGCATACAACGAAAGCATAGAAAACTTAATTCAGAAGCAAATTGATTGACTTCAAAGTTAAACAAACAACAAATTGAAGATCATTCTACAATTGATTCAACAAAATGCTGAAAACATCAAAAAAAGAATCAACGCAAAGCAAATGACAAAGAATTTGCAAATCTTGCAGAAGATGCAGATTTCACAAACGTTGCAGATCATGCAAAATTCACAAAAATCAACGCAGAAGCTCACATATATGCAAAAAGCAGCTCATGTCACAAGTGTAAATGCAAATGCAAATGCAAATGAATGAAATCTAATGATTAAAAAACTCTCATCAAAGTCACAAAAAATATCATATCGCGAAAGAAGATTGATAGTCACTTCAAAAAATGAGAACTAAATCTTATAAGTGATGAAAATGCGTAATGCAGTGAACAACGCACTGAAGAAGACAAAGTCTGACATAATAGTTGCTACAATGATTAAAACACAAAGAGATAACAATATTGCTTTAATAATTTCAGAGAAATACATCGCGAAAGCTCTATTAAAGCAAAGAAATATATGAAAGCATATATTCAAAGTCAAAAGTATCAAGAAGAATGAAAAATAATACAAGATAGTGATACACAGTCTGAAAATCAATATTTTCAACATGAAGATTAAGATAAAATATCTGAAAACTGAGTTAAAGAAGTACAACTCTGAATTGAAGCTGATAATCAATTTGATATGATTATCAAAAGATGAAAATAAAGCAAGAAAGAATCATGCTTCAATGATACTGATGTTCAAAATCGAAGTCAAAGTATAAAAACATCTGAAAAAATGAGTTTTAGCAGTGAGATCAACATATCAAATGATTAAATATTGAGAGTATTAATTAAACAATCAGTGTCAAAAATGTCAAACATTTAAACATTTGCAAAATAAGTGTAATAAATCATCAAGATGCTTGTTTTGTGAACGAAATCATCTGACATGAGAGCATAAATGTCAATTATCTACATGCAAAGATAAGCAATCATGCAATCACATGATCTTTAAATGCTGCAACTGTTAAAATGTGCACTTCACAAATAACATAATGTGCAAAACATATCAGACAACTCAGTTTATTAACTTACAAAAAGATCATTTAGTCACGAAATTATAATGAGTATTGCATTCAAAGAGTCATAAAACAACGCAAATAACAAAAGCTTTGCAAACATGTTGAATATTTGAATTCTACAACACAATTGTGCAAGATCAACGCAAATTATGTATGCATGCATGAAATTTGCGAAAAACAAGACAAACATTGTTATACTACAAAAATTATGAATAAAAGATGAGAATATAACAATTTCACATTCATCGTTTATCTGCATTAAATCAAATGTTCAGAATACTCATGTCAGAGTATAAATATTTGTTGCAAAAAACTCAAAGAAATTTACATGCACATCAAGATCAAACATAGTCAATAACAAAGATATACAAGTGATATCAATAGCAAACAATAAAATTCAGAGAGAAATTTTATTGTTCAATATTTACAACGAAAAGTCACAAAATGTTGCAATCATGCACTTCAAGTTAATCTAACATAGATCATGTCAAACTATCATAAACTAGTATAAAGCTGATGTTGACACGCTAGCAATTTAGCATGTCTTCGTGAGTAAAACTCATGACGTGTTGCATCTTCTTTCTTCTTCAGCTTTAAACTTCTAGTTAAAATACACTCATATGATTCGCTTTATGCAGACTCATAACATTAGTTCAAAGCTCATTAATCTTGCTATCAATGTGTAGATGATATAAAAACAAGCTACATCACTCAAACTTGAATCAGAATTGAAACCAGAAAATTGAACTTAGAAGACTTGTTAGAAATCAAGAAATTTCTAGAACAGAACAGAAGAACATGAATGCGTTGTTTTAGACTAACTCTTTACTGAGCTCGTTGTCAGAACAGAAGAACATGAATACGTTGTTTTAGAACTGAAATCAGAAATTTCAGTTGAATTTTGATCAGCAATTTTCTACTCACATAATGACTAGAAGCACAGAATTAGAATCAGAATCAGTGAGCATAACTTGTTATGAACTTCAAGATGCTGAAAAAGAATCACTTTTATCACAGAATTAAACAGCATCAGAAGAAGAAGACATGAATGCATCATTGAATATCAAAGAAAAGAACACAAACGCGTTGCTCTTCAATCACAAAATGATCAAGATCAGCATCAGTACTGAACTGAATGCTTGAATAAGCACTCATGAAGCAGATGATCTCATTATCTTTATCAAGTACATATGTCAACAGCATGACATTGAAATCAAGATTCACAATGACATGATTCAAATGTTTAGACTGATTGCATCAAGTCGAGTACTTGAGTTCGAGTCAAGTACTTGACTCGTCAAGATTTAATTCAAGTCAGAATTCTTGACTCAAGTATTTGAGTTAAGTTGAGATGTTCAACTCAAGTATTCAAGCTGAGTCAGAGAGTTGAAATCGAGTATCGATTCGAAATTTTCGACTTGACTCGTCAAGACATGAAGATAGATAGATAAATATTCTATTATGACTTTCTATCATAGCTTCTCTTCATGACTTCTCTTCATGACTTTTCTTCATAACTTTTCTTCATGACTCTCTATCAAACAGTCTTCATAGTTTCTCGTCATGACTTTCTATCATAGTTTTCTATCATAGTCTTCTATCAAAGCTCTCTATCAAATGATCTTCATGTTTCTCTTCATGTTTTTCTTTATGACTTTCTATCAAAAAGATAATGCAAAAAGGTAATGCAAAGGCGAAAAACTGGAAAAATTTCTATATTTAATTCTCTTGACGTCATATTCGATTTCTTGACGAGTCGAGTCGAGTACTCGAATTGAGTATCGACTCAAGATCAATATCAGATCGAGTCAGAATGTTGAAATCGAGTATTTGAGTTGAGTCAAAAGATTGATATCGAGTACTTGAGTTGAGTCAGAAGATTAATATTGAAACTCGACTTGATGATCAGTCTACAAATGTTGAATGATGTTAACAAGATTAACATTGAATTGAAAGTTATCAACATCAAGTTGAAAGCTACACAGATAATGTTGAACGTTGTTCAAACGCGTTTACAGAAAGAGATGAAGAAAAAGAACATGATTATACATCATTTAAAAGTAACATCAAGTCGACTAAGCACTTTGATTTCAAAAGATAGATTCTTGAAGTCAATTAAACTATTTGATTCATCTTTGTTCAAAGATTCAAGACAGAATATGAATAATTGATTGTTTTGAATGTGAAACAAGCTGAAAATGAACAAGAATCATTTTTCTATTGAAGAAATAAAGATTGCATATGTGAAAAGTTGAGTCAGTGAAACAATGATCAAACACATAGCACTCAGAATGAAAGATACAGTTATGAACTCATTTCTTAAAGCAGAAGAGATATTGTCAATCATAAATAAGATGTACGATGATTTCAATTGACATCACACAGCTCAACAACAGTTCTTGAAGCTGTATCAAAACAAGATCTTCTTTCATGAATTTTGAATGAAATTTCAGAGACTTAGTGCAAAACTAGAATACAATAACGAAACTTTACTAAATGATCTTCAGCATAAGATTAGCTCAGATCTTCAGCAAGTCATGATCAACAAACAAACTATGAATTTGAATGAATTCATTGACATCTGCATGCAAGTCAATGTTTGATTGACGAAATTGAATGCTTGATCAGCTCTCAAGACATTAATGATTCAAGTCGCTCATTTTATCGCTAGCATCTTAACAATGATCACTACTGCAATCTCAGCTTTAATCTTTGCATGAAAGAAACTCAGAATATTAAACGTTGATTCTGCTAGAGAGAAGTTGTTTAAAAAGAACTTTGCTTCAAATGCAAGAAGTCAAAACATAAAGCATGTGACTGTCTTAAATCAGCTCAGATGCACAAAATTGCAGCGAATTTGAAAAACGACTTGTCTTCATCAAAGTAGTAACTGAGAGTGATATACTCATATTTTGCTTCATCAGCATGTTTGATGATTCATTTAATTTCAAGTCATTCATTGTTGATGTCATCTTGAGTAATCTAGAAAAGATATTCAGATCTCTTGTTCTGATAAATACTAAAGTCATTGACATGACTTTCATTGACGAATCTTTGATGTCAGAGCTATGTGAATGCTTTGATATTCAGTTAATATTACTGTCAAAATCAAAGTTGATTCAATTGTATGATGAAACTTCTGATCAAAAGTCAATTACACACGCTTTGTATATATTGATCATGATATAAGAATACAAGAATGAAATGATGTCTTTATTGATAACTCGTTTAAATCAATACAAAATAATCATTGAAAATCTCTGATTGAAAAAAAATCAAATGTTAATAAATTCTGCAAATGATCAATTAATATTATTGTTGAAGATTCAAACATTGAAATCTGTTGTTTCAAAAGCAAGCAGTCAATCAGCATTTCACAGATCTGAATTAAATGAGATTTGCAAAATGAAATAAAAGAACTTGAACTCAATTGTTACATCAACGATCATCTTGAAGAGACTCATGAATCAGAAATCAGTGAATAGATTCATTGAATTTGCTCAATTCATTGAATCTGCTCTCATAGCAAAGCAAAGCACTCAAGTTAATTTTGATCAACTTTGCTCATTTCAGTCAACTGAGATAAAGAGACTCATCAATATTATTATGATCAAAGTCGCTACATATTGAACTTTAGTTAAGAATAAAAAGATCAAGATCTTCTTCTTGATCATTAGTGAAATCAACAAAGCGCTTAGCTCAATTAAAGATTTCGCGAAACTGAATGAAATGATCTTTGTCATGTCATTAAATGAACTGAAGAAAAAGCTTTCAATAGTTTATCACGACTTTCTGAATGTTTTTGATAGAGAAAAGACAACGCAGTTGCCTTCACATTGATCATATAATCATAAGATTGAATTAGAAGATGAGAATCAATCTTCTAGAAGTTGATTATATCTCATGTTGAGTCACAAGTTGCAGAAGATCAAGAAGTATTTAAAAGAGAACTTGAAGAAGAAGTTTATTACACTCAGCAAAGCTTTCTTCACTTCGTTAATACTATTTGTCAAAAAGAAAGATGATAATCTTTACTTCTGCATGAATTATTGAAAACTGAATGCTCTGATCAAAAGAAATCGTTATTTGATACTCTTGATAAACGAAGTATTAACTTGAATTCAAGACAGTAAGTATCTGACTTGACTTAACATTATCATCACGTTCAATAAACTGCACATGAGTTCAGAAAGTGAGAATTTGACTACTTTTATTACTTTCTTTGATGTTTACAAGTATAGAATAATGCTTTTTAAATTGATCAATGAACTTACGTCTTTTCAGCATTATATCAACGATGTATTGTTTGACTGTTTGCACAAGTTCTGTCAGACATACTTGAATGATATTCTCATCTACAGTAAAACATTGAAAGAAGTGCTAAAGAAGCTTTGTGAAGTCGATCTACAGATAGACATTGACAAGTGCAAATTCAAGATTCAGAAAATCTCATTTCTTGAACTACTGATATTCATCAATGATCTGCAAATGAATTCTCAAAAAGTAAATGTGATTTGAAGCTGAGAAGTGTTTCGATCATTGACTCATGTGCAGATCTTCATTGACTTCTGCAATTTCTATCAATGATTCATAAAGAACTTCTCAAAGATCATTTGATTCATGATAAAGCTGACTTGAAAAAATCATTTCTTTGAATGAACAGAGATTTGTCAGATGATCTTTGAAAAACTAAAGCAACAGATGATGACAGCTCTCATTCTGAAGCATTTCAACTCAATCAGAGAAGCTATTCTGAAAACTGACTTTTCAAACTATGTTAACGACGAAGTATTGTCTCAATATGACGATGAAGACATTCTACATTCAATGATCTTTTATAGCAAGAACATGATTTTCGCAGAATGCAACTACAAGATTTATGACAAGAAACTGCTGATCATCATTCATTGTTTGAAGCATTGACATCTTGAATTGAAATGTATGAATATTTCAATCAAGATCTTCATCAATCATCTGAATTTGAAGTACTTCATGATCATTAAAGAACTGATCAGACAACAAGCTAAATGAACTGAGAAGTTATCTGAATATAACTTCAAGATCATATATCAGTTGAAAAAACAGAATCTGAAAGTTGACATGCTGATCAGAATGTCAAATGTCAAGTCAGTTGAAGCAAATGATAATTGTAAGCTATATCAGCATCAGATGCTATTGTCAGAAGATAGATTTGAACTTCAGTCAATAGAAGATAATCAGAAAGCTGATCAAGATCTGACTTAAATCTTGCTCAGATCTGACTTAAAATCTGACTCAGATTCAAAACTTGAATTGAAAGTTAATCAAAATTCAATCGAAGAGATAATTTCTATTCAGAATCAGATTATAGTTGAAAATCAAATGAATCAACTGTGCTTCAATATTCAAATAATCATGAAACAGAATAGAAAGACTTGTCAAGATATTGATTTAAACAATTGCAAAGTACTTGATGAAGTACTTTGAAAAGATGATAGACTATGAGTTTCTCAGTCAATGATCACTTTATTGATAAGAAAAGCACATGATCTTTTAATCAATGATCACTCTGACATGAATTAAACGTTGAACTTGCTGAGATAATCATATTGCTGATTGAAGATGAGAACAACGATTAAGCGCTACATTCAAAACTGTTACATTTGTTGTAAATCAAAAGCATTAAGAGATTGAATCAATGAACTGCTGAAGTCATTGCTCATACTCAAGCAGTGATGACAGAACATATCATTAAACTTCATTATTGATTTATCAGAAAGTGATGAAAGCAACGCAATTCTGACAATCATAGATCAATTGTCTAAGAAACGACACTATATATTGTATTGATCAGATGATAAAGAAATTTTTGCAGAATAAACAGTCAAGCTACTGTTGATATGAGTTTTCAGAACTCATGAACTATCAAGATCTGTTAAAAGTCAGCATAAAGCGAGTTAATATGAGTGTCATTTAACTAGAAGATAAATGCTAAGAAAGAAAGATAGTTACAGAAAAGAAGCTGATTACATATGTGTGTTTCTCAGTCGACGCTAGACTCAATAGAGACTAGTCAAGACGACGAAGCTAAAATAGATCTGACAAGACTAGAAGACTGAGTTCAACAAGGCTAGAATCATGACATTATCTTCTCTTCTTGACTATTCATGTTCGCATGAATGTTGTTTCTTAGTGCGCTTTTCTTGAATATTTGATATGAAAGTCGTCAATCATCTCTTGAGCGTTCATAAATTCGTCGTCGTCAGCGTTATATCAGTTGAGATTGTTGTCATAGTTCTTTCATTTGACTCGATATTGAAGTCGTCTTCTATAGCGTCGAAAGTTCAGTATATCATTGATTTTTCATTCATCTTCATCTTTTATCACTATTGACTTCGAAGATTCATTCTTTTGATCAGACAGAGAATCATCAACGACAGAACGAAGCAGATCAGAATGAAATGCATCATAAACATGCATAGACTCTGATAATTTCAGTTTATATAAAGAGTTGATGAAATCTAGATTGATGAAAGAATCGAGCATTTTGTCATTCAGCTTCTTGAAAGATCTCGCTGTAACGATGTTTCTTTCATTCAAAAACATCTTTGATTCAATCTTGTAATTGATCTTCTTTCTATGCTTGTTAATCTGATTCATCATTTGCTCTCGTGTTTTGATCAGAGCTTCGCGAGCAAAGATCAGTGTTCTATTCATGTGATTGAATATATCTTCGACTCAAGCAATCTGCAGACGTTCGCGAGTGCTTTCATACTCGATGATGTCAGGGTCGAAGCTCATACGAGAATGAAAGTTCTTGTTCATGAAGAAGAGAATCAAGAAGATGACTGAAGACAATGTGTTATTGTCAACAAACTTGATCATGAATAGTCACTTGAATCAGTCGTTCTGCATGTATGAACAGAAGAAACGAAGATATCGCTCGACATTCTGATTGACTCGTTTGCTTTGATCATTGATCTGAGAGTGATAGGCGATGAACAATCAAAGAGAAATGCTCAGTCGTTTGCAAAGAAACTTTCAAAGAATGAAGATGAACTGAGAATCTCGATCGAATACAATGAAGCTTGATAGATCGTGAGTTCAATATATTCATTGAAGCAACATTTCAGCTGTCTTTTCAACTGTGATATTTTCATCATCAGTGATGCAAGAAATATAATGTCTTTCTTTCAACAATCTGCAGATGACAGTCAGAATAGCGTTGTAGTCGTACGAATCAGATAGATTGATAATGAAATTCATGACTATGTTCTGTCATCGCTGTTCAGATATTGATAGAGATTGAAGCAAGTCATTTGATTTATTTCTAGATGTCTTTGATCATTGACAAACATAGCAGTTTCGAATATATCGATCTACTGTCTTTCACATGAACGATCAATAGTAGTTTCGTTTGATGATCTTTATCGTTCTAAGAATATCGAGATGATCTATTGAGAATTGATCATGCATTTCACGAATCAGATTCATTTGCAGAAGTTCATTGAATGAAACTCATAGCTGACTGTCTTTGTATAAGATTTCATTCTGAACTCGATAATTCTTCAGCTTGATGTCTTTACATTGTGCTTCGTCTCTTTCTATTGCTTCGCGAAGTAGAGTACAATTCTCGTCGATTTCATTCACGTCAAGAACTTGTTTATGAATTGACTCGCTGACGTTTTTCTCTAGATCAGCAATCTTCATTCAATTCAACGTCAGAATAGTGATTCATTGATAGCAAACATGTTCATCATCGAAATCTCTGAGCACGAAGTCAGCTTGACGAGTTAATGCATCGATCTTAATGTTTTGTTTGTCAGATCAATACATTATCTTGAAGTTGAAGTCAGCTAGCTTTTGAATTCAGCGCATCTGACGTTTACTCAGCTCTTTATTCTTTATTAATGATGTCAGAGCTTGATGATCGATGAACATCTTGATTGATAGCTCAGTCAATTTTAGCTCAGATCGTCAATGCTTGAATGCTCGAATGATCGCTAGTAGCTTCTTGTCATAAATCTCGTAATTGCACTCAGCGAAGCTCAGATTCTTGCTGTAGTAGATCATCAAATGCAATGTTTCTTCATCATCATACTGAGAAAGTATATCATTGTTGACGTAGTTGAATGAGTCTGTTTCAAGAATAGTCTTTCTATTCTGATCAAAATGACGAAGAATAGATGCTTCAGTCATTCATTTCTTCATATGATCAAAGATCATTTGACAAGCGTGATTTCATTCAAATATCATCTTTTTTTGAGTGAGTTGAATCAGAGAATGAACAATCTTTGAAAAGTTCTTTATAAAATGTCGATAGAAGTTGCAGAAGTCGACGAAGAACTGCATTTGAGTGAGATTTGTAGAAGTAGATCATTCAACTACTGCTTGTACTTTTCTGAGATTCATCTTTAGTTCTTCAATGAATAGCAATAGTTTCAGAAAGAAGATCTTCTGAACATGAAACTCGCACTTGTTTATATTCATCTGAAGATCAGTCTCTCGTAGTCTATGTAGAACTAATCGTACGTGTCACTTATGTTTCTTCAATGTTTTGCTGTAGATGATAATGTCATCTAGATAGATCTGACAAAACTGATGAAGATAGTCAAATAACACGTGATTCATATAGTGTTGATAGAAAGTCGAGTCGTTGATTAATTTGAAAGACATCATGTGATATTTGTAGAAATCAAAAGAAGTGATAAAGATAGTCAAATCTTTGCTATCTGAATGCATTCGCAGTTTATTGAACACGACAATGATGTTCAATCAAGTCAGATGTTTGCTTTCTTGTATACAAGCGAGAGTCTCGTTTATTAATGGCAAAGAGTAATGATCTCGTTTGATCAAAGCATTGAGCTTTCTGTAATTGATGCAGAAACGCAAGCTATCGTCTTTCTTTTCGATGAATAGTATGAGCGAAGCGTATAAAGCTGAGCTAGACGATATGAAGTCTTTATTCAGATGCTTGATCAGATAGTTCTTCATCTTTTGAAGCTTGTAGTCAGACATATGATAGAGACGACTTCAAGAAGATGTTCTCTCGTCGATCAACTTAATTTTATGATCGTAGAAACGATGAGAGAGTAGTTAATCAGTCATCGCTCGATCAAACACGTCTAGATAGTCATGATATTTCGAAGAAAGCTTAGCTTTGACTTCTTTCAAGATCTCTTCGTGTGAAAGCTCTTGTATATTTACATCTTCAAGTTTATTTCTAGCTGTTTTTAGAAGTCGATCGATTTTCGTGATGATGATCGCAAAAGTAGTCACATTCAATCGTTTGACTAGTGATTTATATGCTGCAGTCTCTATCATTGCTATGTTCATTGAATCAAAAGACGAAGACTTGACTGAATTAAATGATTTCATGATTTGACTGAATAAAGATGACTTCTCGCTGAGTCGAGTGATGACAGAAGAAATAAATTTCTTTAGTATTTAAGTAAAGATCGAACTCTTCTGTTCTATCACGATTTTCTTGAGAACAGAAAGAGAGATTCAGCTAGCATCAATATGAGTCTTTGAATCAGAAAATTGAAGACGATCGTCTCTCATATCAATTGTTACCTCGATCTTATTCATTCATGTTTTTTCAAGAATCATCTGATGCTGACTCAATCAAATAATCAGCATAAAGACAAAACGTTTCATATGATCTTGAACAGTCAGATTCGAATAAATCGCATGAGTAATGAGCTTTTTTGCATAATGATCATCGAATTTTCTTATTGACTTGAGCTTGATTAAAGATAATAATTCAATTTGCAAATGATCACAAACATTCTGCGCGATTAATTCATCAATAAACGAATAGTCAGCTGCTTCAGTGTCAATCAATGACTTTAATGAGTAACTAATTTCATTGCTAGATAGTACACATTCAGTAGTCAAAGATTTCGAAGCAAAGAAATCATTTGAGCTGCTCGTTGTTGAAGAAATTAACACATTTTTCATCACGTCTTTGATGAAAGTCACTAGTTTTTTGCCTCATTCTTCGATTTCTCTGTAAATAATTTCTTCTCATCTTTCAACATGATGATCTCATTGAGACGAGAGATGAATGCATGAGATGTCGAAGTACTAGTCTTCAGCTGAGAGCAATTCTTTGAAAGATGACTCGATACTTTGCAGTTGAAGCAGATGATTGACATTCTTGATCATTCAGATTCAAGAATGAAAAAAGTAGCGAGTTGAACATAGCTAGTAGTTGAAGCTGATGTCAACGAAGAAACAAAACGTTTTTTCGAAGCTGCTATCGATTTGACTGTTCATTGCTCGTCACGTAGCTGATAATTGACTCGTTGTTTATTATTCACATCTTGAAGAAAGATCTTAAGCTTATCAAGCGAGCTAAACTCTATGAGGCAAACTGACAACGCGTTCTGAAGACGATTGTTGATTTTATTCTGAATGTCGTTCATCAGAGTGATATCATTGTAGTTCAGAAAGCTGAATATTTAGTGAATTCTGAATAGAAAGAGCTGAAGAGCTTGTTGAGCTGCTTCAGAGCGATGTACTTGTGATGACACTTTCGAATCAGATTCTAATCTTCGTAAATTTCTTTCAGATGTTTCAGTAGCTCTGATAGTGATTGATAGATTGAAAAAGCATCAACATGATGCTTTGCATAGATTTGCTGATCAGCATCGTCTTCTAGTCTGAAAATCACATAGACAATACAAATCTTTTCAGTAGAATAATGATTTGCATTGACATCGAGCTTGTCAGCTATTTTGATGTTTCATGTCTTTCAGATGAAATCATCTGTTTCGATGAAGATGAGTGAATTCAAAAGCTTGATAAACTTGTGATGATCATTCTTGTTATCGAATAGAGTGAATGACTTTTGTGAGCTTCGAAAGCGTTGATCAACTTCAGAGATCAATGAAATCTCTTTTTGATTGACTTGATGCTCAACTGACTGAGTCTCTTGACGAGACATAAATTGATCAGCTTGACGTTGTTTCGCTCTGAAGTTCAATCACTCGCCTTGTAGCTGATTGATCTTTTTCTCTAGCTCATCATTCTTATCAAAAACGACTTCTAGTTGTTTCGCTCTCTTTTTATGATCTTCTTGTACAAAAAGTCAGTGTTCATTGAGTTGTAGAGTCAAGTTGCGCTGACTTCGAAGCTCGTTCAGCATATTGATGACTTTGTTGAGTTGATTGCTGACTCAATGAAACAGTTGTTCTTCGATGTTTATGTTTCATGCAATGACAGCTTTCTCAGCTTCAACTGAAGCATCAATGAGTAGAAGTGAAACTCTTCTACTGACAGTGCTTCTAAGCAGACGAGTTGTTCAAGACTCGACTGACTCAACGTTGCATGTCATGATGAGAGAGAATAGAAGTTGTTGAGATAAAAGTAGATGAGAGATTAATGTTTTGAATTGATGTTTTTTGATGAGTGAAAATTCAAAGACTTTCTTGTGAATTTCAGATAATAATTGAGTGCTTTATTCAAAGAATTTCTTGCAAATAGAATGATGAAAATGAATGTAGAATCGAAGAATTTCTTGCGATCTAAAATGATGATGATGCAAATTTGAAGAATTTCTTGCAAATTTTTCTTACTGAATAGATTGTTTCGTATCATTTATTCGTCGATAGCAAAGTAGTTGATGAGCATTTATCTAATGTTAGAAACCTGTCTAGAGCGAGTCAGATAAAAGTGTCATTTAACTAGAAGATAAATGCTAAGAAAGAAAGATAGCTACAGAAAAGAAGCTGACTACATATATGTGTTTCTCAGTCAACGCTAGACTCAATAGAAACTAGTCAAGATGACGAAGCGAGAATAAATCTGACAAGACTAGAAGACTGAGTCTGACAAGGCTAGAATCATGACATATATGAAGAGTTGACAAGATTTAGATTAATGAAAAAATCGAGCATTTTGTCATTTAGCTTCTTGAAAGATCTCGCTGTAACAATGTTTCTTTCATTTAAAAACATTTTTGATTTGATTTTGTAATTGATCTTCTTTCTATGCTTGTGAGTAGCTTGAGAAACGCGCAGTCACACTAGAAAATATGCGCGTAAATAATATGATCAAATTTGATAATAGCTTAGTAATATTTATTCATATAGAAAGTTAATACTAAACTATGAAATACAGAAGTGAACTCTTCTTTATATACTCAGAAGACTAAGCTCAAGCATCATCGATGAGATCAGCGAGATTACATGCAATCTCTGCAAGATCTCTCGAAGATCATATGTAACTTAAATTCTTATTGTCGATGAAACATTGAAGTTTGTATGTGACTTGAATTCTTGTAGACTCAAAGTTTCTGAGAATCAATGATAGAAATTCTCGTAGACTTGATGTTTCTGACAGTAAAGTTTCTTGTAGACTCAGTGTTTTGATTCTCATAAACTCATATTCTTGTCTGAGAACTTGATGATAGCGTTGAAAAATAGTTCTCATGTTTATTCTTTATTCTCTGAAGAACTCTGACTTTCATAGATCTGAGTTCTGACAATTATTTTTTCTCTTAATAACAACGTTCTCGTTGTTAAATTGCTTCATTTCTTCATGCAATACATGACATCAGATTCACTGTGCATCATTGTGTTCTTAAAATTCTCTTTCAATAGCACAAGCATTGAGTCTTTAAAGAGTTAATAGTAACACTCATGTTTATTCTCTGATTCTTGTAGATTTAAATACTGATGATAGCATATTCTTTATTCTTTGATTCTCATAAACGTAGACTGAACATTCTCTGCAACTCACGTAGAATCTCTAGATGATCAGCAGTATCATTCATGTTTATTCTCTGAATCTTGTAGATCTAAATTCTGACAATTATCTTGTTGTTTCATTATATTTTGACTGTCGCTTCATGCATGATGTGATCATGATCTCAATGCTCTCTTTTGTTAGCGTGTGCACGTCAACTAGACTTGAATTCTCATGATGACAATTGTAGCGAGAATCGAGATTTGCTTAGACTGATCGCGTCAAGTTGAATATTCAAGTTCAAGTCAAGTACTCAACTCATCAAGACTTGATTCAAGTCAGAATTCTTGACTTAAGTATTTGAGTTGAGTCAAAAGATTCAACTCAAGTATTTAAGTTGAATCAGAAGATTGAGATCAAGTATCAACTTGAAATTTTCAACTCAACTTGTCAAAACATGAAGCAAAGTACTACTAATATTTATCTGAATGTCTGATAATGCAACAAAGTAATGCAATTGATGAGAGAAAATTCATGCTTGTTCATTTACTACTGCTAATCTGAAATCACTATTATTTCGTCATTTTTCTTCTTCTTCTTGTACTTCTTCTTGTACTCATTCTCGTTCTCAATCATATCTGCATCATCATTTCTCTTGCTAAATTTCATCTTCTTGTCATCATCATCAATCTCAATGATATCATCAGATTCATCATCTGATGAATCTAGTGAATTAACTATCTTTCAATCAATCGCATTTTTTTCATTCAAAAATGCACTCATGAATTTGTTGAATTCTTGTATGACATTTGAATCATTCGTCATCTTCAATTCATTCAATTCTTCATGATGTAAAATGCGTTGCTGAATTAATTCAATAGTAGATATCATGTATCTTGACATGTTTTTCTCAAGTTCATCTTGTTGTGCAATAGTTTAATGCATACGTTAGTTTTGTCTTTTACATCAAACATAGTACATACATCAACAGTAGAAGTAGTATTAAACGTTGTCTTCATGACTATTGCTTCGAGCTTCGCTCGCTTTGCAGTTTTCTTCTCTCTCGTCTTCTTCATCAAATTCGTCTCAAAGCATTGAGCTATTATATAATCAGCTTTTGAAACACATATGCATTACTCAAATGCATTATCATGCAGACTCTTTTTCACTCAATCATCTGTGATCATATCTTGCATATTGCTCTTCATGTTTATCTGCTTCTCTTTCAAGACTTTCTGATATATGCTGATGACTTTCAGCTTTGTCAGTTTCTTGTGAAGAGTGACTCGATTTGCATTCTGCTTGATATAAAGAGTTTTTTGATCTTCATTTCATTCAACGACTCAATTTCTACTCGCAATGAATTGCAATTTGATAAATAGATTGAACATTTTGCAATCTTGATTAGTCTCAATGATAATGCATATAGATAATACATAACAATCTTCTTATCTGATAGTGATATTGAATAACGTTAAAGTTAAAATAGATGTGAAACGTAGATAAAGTTAAAGTTAGAATAAATATGAAGCATAAATAAAGTTAGTGTTAGAATAAATGTAAGATGTAAATAAATTAAAGTTAAAGCTGAATTTTGAAATTCATTCATCATCTTAGAGCTGCAATCATCACAATCATCATCTCAGTGATGCAATCAACACATTCATCATAAAAGTGATACTATTAACACAGTTTGTTCAGTCATCATCTTTTGTTGACATCATACTTCACTTTGCTTTCACTCTACTCAATTATCACTATCTTCTACTCAATTATTGCAATTTTCTACTCAATTATTGCAACTTTTCAAATCGTGATTGAATAATCTACATCATATTTATGACGTGTTGCAAGCAGACAGATAATGCATTTCTTGTTACGCATTGCTGACAGACTTGATTTAGAACGAAAGTCAAGTGAAGATGCATCATGTGATGATTTGAAAAAGTTAACTTGTGATGATAAATATTCATTAAATTGAATTGAGAAAGAATCAAGATAAGATCATAAGATCATGTTTGAAAGTAAGATTTTACTTGAAGACAAGATAAATAAAATTGAGAAGATAATGCAAACAGATAATGCATTAAGCAATCAACAGCTAATTTATTGCAACAGACTGTCAGAATCATGTCTAGATGATACAATCAATGAAGATCAGAATTGATAGTGCTTGATCTTTAGAAATAGCTATAACTGAATATTAAGAATACAGAAGAAGATTGATACAAAAGCTTCTATTTATGTAATGTTCAGAGATTGCGCTAGACTTGAAAGAAATGTGTTTGTAACATAAAAAGAAGATGATGTACATGAATAAAATGTTGATGAAAGAAAAGAGTGTTAAGAAAGAAAAAGAATGTTAAGTCATATCTGAGTCAAACCTGAGTCAGATCTAGATTAGATCTCAACTAGATCGTTGACTAGTTCTAATCAATCTTGATACGCTCGTAACATTACTTCTCTCTTCGAAAATTCATGTTTTCATGAATGTAGTTTCTTTGCTCACTTTTGTTGATAGTTATTTCGATATTTAGCGCGGTTTGCTTGAATATAGCTTATGAAATTCGTTCAAAACTTTCTCTGAATCATCGAATTTTTCTTTATCGACATAGTATCATTCGTCGTCTCTATCTAGATCTTTTCATTTGACTTTGTACTGTATTCGATCTTGATAACGTCTGAAGTTCAATATATCATCTATCTTTCAATGTTCATCATCTTTGATAGTGATTGATCTGAATGATTCTGAATGTTGTTCTGATAAAGAGTCTTCTGAATATGATCGTAGTAGCTTCGAGCTGAATATCGAATGCAGATGCTTCATGCTGACTGATAGATGAAGATGATAGAAGATATCTATTTTAGCAGTGATTTGATAGAGATCTAGCTGTTTGTCTTTCAAATCTTTGCAGAGTCTCGTTGTCTTGACGTTTCTGAAAGATAGTCAAACTCAGTTATCTACTTTATATGTGACATCTCGTCTATGTTTATTGATCTGAACTTCGATGATCAGCTTCGTCTTTTTCAATTGTTGATAATTGAAGCTCAGTAGCTCTTTCATTTGAATGACAATATCATCTGTCTTTCTAGCTTCAAGTTGTTCATGAGTCATTTTGTAGTCAGTTGTATCTGAATCAAAACTTATTCAAAGATGAAATTCTTTATTGAAGTAGAAGAGAATCATTGAAGTGATCAAGAAGATATTAAAATTGTCGCTGAATTTCATCATAGATATTCATTTGACTCAGTCGTTCTGCATGTAATTGCAGTAGATTCTAAGTTCGCATTCAACGTCTTGATTGACTCGTTTTGATTGATCATCAATCTCAGAATGATAGACTGTGAATAGACTAGCTGTGATTCTCAGTCGTTTGCAAAGACTCTTTCACATAGTCAATATGAATTGAAAGTCTCTGTTCGAAACAATAGAACTGAGTAGATCATGCAGTTGATAGACGTTTCATAGCATGATTCAAATCATTTCTTCGACTGAGATGTCATCGTCTCTTCAATGACAGAAAACATAGTGACATTCTTTGATGAGACAACATATGATTGTGCAAATGACGTTATAGTCTTCTGACAAAGATAGTTCAGTGATGAAGTTCATAGCTATATCTTTTCAGTGTTTCTGTGAAATCGAAAGAGAATGATGAAGTTTATTGATGCTATCTCTAGAGATTTTGCTTCGCTGACAAGCATGACAGTTTTGAATGTATCATCAAATAGTAGCTCAATGATCTGATCAATAGTAGAAACGCTGAACTAGATCAATGATTTGTTTATTGTCAAGATGAGAGATTGAAGATTGATCATGCACTTCTTGTAGTAATTTCGTGTGCATGTTCTCAGAGATTCACAGTAGATCTTTTCTAAATAGAACGTCGTCAATGATTTCGCAGTTCTTCAGTTTAATGATATGAAATTTGAGTTTATTCTTGTTCATAGCTTGTTTATATTTATTGCAGAGCTCATCTATTTGATTGATCATACATACTTGTTGATAGAGATTTGCTTTCGATTCAACAGATAGAACATCAACTCTATCGAGAGTCAGAATAGTCTGAAAACAATCTTCAAGACGCTGAGCTGATTCAGAGACGTTTGCTAGAAGCATTCTAATTAAAGCATTGACTTTAGTGTTTATTTTACCTGATCTAAAGATGATCTGAAAGTTGAACTTCGATAGAATATTCAGATAGTTGACTTGTCGTCGACTCAACTGTTTATTTTTCATGAAGATCTTCAAAGTCTGATGATCAATGAACATCTGAATGAGTAGTTCAGTGCATTTCAGCTTGAATCATCAGTGTTCGAAGCATTGAATAATGACTAGCAGTTTCTTATCATAGATGTGATAATTGATTTCAGCGAGAATCATGCTTTTGCTGTAGAAAGTCATCGAATGAAGAACTTTCTCATCATTGTACTGAGATAGTATTTCATCTTTTACATAGTTCAAAGCATTGATCTTCAGAATAGCTTGTCGTTTGAGATCAAAGTGACGAAGTACTGAGACTGAGCTGACTTGTTTCTTTAAATTGTCAAAAGCTTAAACACAGATCTTGTTTCAAACAAAAGACGTATTCTTTCTAGTCAGCTGAGTGAATGATTTGACTAGCTTCGAGAAGTTCTTAATGAAACGATGATAGAAGTTAATAAATCTCACGAAGCTCTGAATTTCTTTTAGATTAATTGAAGTGATTCAGCTGACTATGACTGTCATTTTGCTGAGATTCATATGAAGATCTAGTTCAGATACGATGACTTCTAGAAAGACAGTCTCTTCTACATTGAATTCGCACTTTCAAATATTCATCTGCAGTTCAGCTTCGCATAGTCATCTCAATACTAGTTTGACGTGATCTCTATGTTTCTTTCTCATTTTGCTATAGATGAGAATGTCATCTAGATAGACTTGGCAAAAGTCGTTCAGAAAGTTTCATAGAATGTCATTCATATATTGCTGAAAGAAGATTGATTCATTAGTCAGTTTGAATGATAGCATCTTATATTTATATGCTTCTAAAGCAGTGATAAAAGTGATGTAATTCTCGTTATTGAGATGCATTCAAAGTTTGTTGAATGCTGATATGATGTTCAATCTAGTCAGATGCTTGCAACTCACTATTTTTATCAATGATCTCGTCTATCAACGATAGAGAATATCTATTTCTTTTGAAAATGACATTTAGCTTTCAATAGTTCACGCAGAATCGAAGATCTTCATTTGCTTTGAGAATGAATAGAATTGAAGAGAAATAGAAGATCTGACTGAGAATGATGAATTTCTTTGACAGATTCTCGTTCAAATACTTCTTTACTTTCAGAAGTTTGACAAAGAACATTCAATATGCTCGACAGCGAGAAGACGTTGAATCACTAGTGAGCTCGATTTTATGATCATAGAAGTGATGAGAGAATAGTTTATTCAATTGAGCTCGATCAAAAACATCTAGAAACTCGTGATATTTTGAGAGCAGCTTCGCTTTAATGTTTTCTAAATTCTGAGTCGTTTCATTGATTGAAGAGACGTTTAAAGCGTTCAAATTGCACTGAGTATTGTACGCGATTTCTCTATTGATGTTCATCATGAATAAAGCAAAGACTTTGATCTTGTTCTTCTTTGAATGATTCAACAGTGTTTTGAACGAAGCGACGTTTATGCTTTGAATCAAGAATGACTCTTTCTGAACAGTGATTGAAATGAATCGTTTGAGCATCGTAGAGATTTTAGTCTGAGTGATTGAAGAGAACGAAGTTGATCGCGATCAACTTGAATGCTTTGAATTGAGCGAGATCGAAAAAATTGAAATAGAAGTATTCAATTGATTCGAAAAAACAACGACGTCGTTTCGCATATTCAGTAATATTTCGTTTTTATTCATTCAGAGCTTACTCAATATGACTTCATGATGATCGATATCAACTATCAACATTGATACAGTTAATTTCTTATGACTTTCGATGATGAGATTGAGTAGAATTTTATGAGTGATTGTCTTCTTAGATATCTTCTCATCATAATCTCTTATTAGCTTCTCTTTTGTCAGTGATATAGATTGAATTTTCAGTTTCTTGCATACTTTATCAACTAGGTTGAAATGTATGATCATGTAGACGACTGAATCACTGTTTATTAGAGAACGAAGGCTGAAAGATCGTTTCTGAGAGATGAGATGAGCATCAATTAGAAACGACTTTTCAAAGTAATTCTCTTTCGATAGAATTTCATCTAGTTTGCACAAAGATATAATCTCTACTTTTTTGATGACTTTTGAAGAGATGACTAGTTTTTTGAATCGAAATCGAAATTGAAATCGAAATCGAAGCGATCATATTCTTTGTTCACTGCATTGATTCTAGTAGATCGATTCAAGCACTCTCTAAAGCTATGACCTGATTTATGACATATAAAACAGATTTCGACTAGAACGTCTGCTTTTTTGACGCTAGTTAAAATCGCGTCACGCGACTTTAGCTGATCAGACTTCGAATGATCGACTGACTGAGTGACAATAGTCGCTCTATGAAAGATAGTCTTTGAAAGATCATTGACGCGTTTGAGCTTGTTCTTGATCTCTTGAATGACTCGCTGATCATTATTCAAATGAATCAGATAGAAACAAATTTCTTTTAGAAAATCAGATTGAACTAGTTGATCTACTCAAATGAATCAAAGACGAGAATTGATTTTATCTTTCAGATCAACGATCAGTTGCTTTTCGTGATAGTCTAGATAGAAAGATAGACGTTGAAACTGAGTATAGAATTCACTGAATTTCTTGAATTCTTGAATCAAGTTGTAGTATTCTTTACGAAAGTTGACTTTCTTATTTGAATCATCGAACAACTGAGCTAGCTCTTTCAAAAAATCTTCGACGATTCTATAGAAATAAGCACAATCATGTTCGCGTCTAGCTTGAGTGATCTCTGCTGCGTCATCGAATAATTTAGAATGTACATAGCTCAATTTGACTTGTTCATTAGAAAAGAGATCGACGTTGATCTCTAGTTTATTCTGAATTTTTTCGTATCAGTTCTTTCAAGTAGAGTTCTTTTCATCAGTAAACAGCGAAGAATCAGGTATTTTTTGAGATCTAGAACGCTCAGAGTAGATGAAATCAGAAGAAGTGTTTTCTTTAGTTTGAAGTCTTGTCTTCAACTCTTTGATTTCGTCTTCTTGTTGTTTATCTAACTCGTAGAGTCGATCTGTTTCTTTATCAAGAGCTAGGCTTCGAGCCTTTCAGATTTCGTAGAACACGAGAAGTATTATCGTTTCAGCGAATGATTCATCATCTTCATGAATGAATGACGCAGCACTTAATGATTTCGTTGAATCAGCATCAGAGATTTGAGAGAAACGAGTTCGAAATTTCTCAGAACGCTCTTCAGTAGACAAACGACTAGGCATGATGAGATTTGTTTGAAAAGAGAGATCAAACGAATGACGATGCTCAACAGTATTAATGAAGACGTATGATCAAGTGTTTAATCTTCAGGAAAGAATGTTGTTGATTAGAAGAATATTTTTGATTTGTGAGTTTTTGAGTGATTCTCAAGCAATTCACGAAGATTCTTTATCGTTGATTCTCTTAATTGAATTGAACTTTGCGTACTTAGTGAGTGATAAGTTGTCTAGCGATTTGAACAGTCTCGTTGTTGATTCTATCAAACTTTCTAGTGTTGTTCAGTCTTTCGATTGCGTCGATCATCAGGTAAACGAATTTCTTTAGACTCGTTCTGTTTGTACAAGTATGTTGAATGAGTAATGAAATCAGTATCGTGTGATTAACAAATTCTTAATATAATGTCAGAATCGTGCCTAGATGATACAATCAATGAAGGTCAGAGTTAATAGTGCTTGATCTTTAGAGATAGCTATAACTGAATATTAAGAATACAGAAGAAGATTGATACAAGAGCTTCTATTTATGTAATGTTCAGAGACTGCGCTAGGCTCGAAAGAAATGTGTTTGTAACATGAAAAGAAGATGATGTAGATAAACAAGATGTTGATGAAAGAAAAGAATATTGAGAAAGAAAAAGAATGTTGAGTCATATCTGAGTCAAATCTGAATCAGATCTAGGTCAGATCTCGACTAAATCGTTGACTAGCTCTAATCAGTCTTGATACGCTCGTAACACAGACAAAGAAAAAATGAAAGTCAGAAATCATCATTCTTCAAGAAATTCATCATTATCAGAAAGTTGCGAATTTGTTAATATTTAAGATCTCATTCAAAAGACTAGTACAAGAAATTCTTCAGAATGAGACTGATACAAATCAACTTAGTTTGAAAATGAGCGATGAAAACTACAGAATTCAAGCTTTGACTCTGCTTGCTCTTCAAAATATCACAGAAGCATTTCTATGTGAATTTCTTGTCAGTAAGTGCATTACTCATTTGCATTACTCTTGATGTTTTACAACACTTACTGATATCATGCTTTACATATGCAGATAGCAATCTTCTTGCTATTCATGTCAAGTGAGTAATCATTCAGCAGAGAAATTTGATACTCATGAAGACTTTGATGCGCAATCTTGAAATTCAGTTGAATCATGAATAGAAATAGCATTCATGATAACTTGATCAAATCAAGCTATCTAACATAGCAATACACTCTATGAACTGCATTATCTTTTTGCATTATCTTGTAAGTGTGTTATCATACTACATACATTGACAATGCAAAAGCAACATAAAATGAAATGATATTGAACATTTAAACATTAATAGAATGTAAAACATTCTGCAAATCTGTCTTGAAAAAATCATCAGATTCATCAATCATGTTATCTTCATCTTCTTCTCTGCAATAAATATTTCATGCTTCAATGATAGTCTTTTCAGAATTCAAGTTCATGATACAATTATAATACTTAAGAAGCATTATCTATTCAACTGATTCTGAAGTCATTTGTAATTGATTTCATCAACAAACTCTTCTTGTAAAACTGAATGTTCATTCAATATTTATAAAGAATATTGAACATAAAAGAACATTTTTAGTCATTTGAGTCAATCTTGAATAGTTTAAGACATTGTCTCTTTAATACTTTCATGTTGAAAACTTCTTGACAATAGCATCAGTGCAAAGATATTGATCATTTTCACTAACAGATACAGAGCAACGTTGAGTTCTTTGAAGAAGAGTTCATGTAGTCATCACAACAAACTATAACATTGTTAACAAATGATTAATTGCATTATCATATTGCATTATCTGATCAACATCACTAATCACTTGCACTCTGACTTCTGCAGTTGTAGTTTTCTCTTTTTAATGATGATGAAAATAGTTCTTGAACTCTTTTCTGTACTTGTCGTAATAAAAATGAGAATCATTCTCATTTGCATTTCAATCTTGATACAAATTCAGCTTTTGAGTAAAATTTAAAATCATAGCAAGATTGTATATCAGTTCATCTTTGTTCTTCATCTTGAAATAGTACTTTGCAAGCTTGTTAAAAGCTAGTTCGCAAGCTCAAAGAACAAGTGCTTGTGAAGTACATACATTATCGCGTACTATCATCTCAATAACATTGAGATGATTAAAAAGAGCATCAAACATTTGAAATTCTAAATGTATGTCAACATTAACGATTCTAGATACAATCAGAGTTAACTCGTAGAAAGAATTTAACATATTGTCAATAAGCAATACTAGTGATCATTCATTCTTCTTTAATTGAATAGCTTGAATCTTTGCATCTGTCAAGAATTTCTCGATTCATATATTGATTGTGTCACGCAGTTAATATGCACGTTGAAGCATCAAATAAATAAAGTTTCAGCGAATGTAAATGTCTTGTATTAATTTTCAAGATCTTGTGACTTGAAGCTTTAAAAAGCAAAGCTTTCGTTGAGAAAAACTGTTGATGACAATAGTAAGAGCGCGAACCTGTTTCACTGATTAGTAAATGCATTATCTTTTTGCATTATCAACTTGATAAATATCTTCTTGACAACAATGCAAAAATCATTGCTTGTGATTACATTCTCGACTTGATCATCGTCTAATGACACAATGAGATTGTTGTTCAAAGTCTCTGATTCAATAGCTTTGATAAACTCTTGAGTCATTAGATTGATGATATGAGTCATACAAGATATTGAGTTTTGTGCTTTATCTTATGAAATGTCACGTTGACTGAGTGCTCTTTCAAGCTTCTTCTTTAAAGTATTATTGTTGCTTGCATTATCAATAACAACATCAAAAAGCTTGTTCTTAATGTTGTATGTATTCAAAATCTTGAACAGCTTTTGCATCAAATGACAATCAGTATGCTCAACTTGAAGAGATGTAAATTCAATGAGATGTTCACGATATTGAAATGTAACATTCATTCAATATATCAAAACTTTCAGATAAGCGACTTTTTGAGAACTAAATCATGCATTCAACGCAATAAAAATCTGTCGTGACTCTTTTAAATCTTGCTTTATCTTTGCTTGAATTTTATCATATTTCGAGAAAATCATGTTTGATAATTTAGTGCAATGCACAAGAGTAATCTCTGAACGAAGCATTTGTAGTAACTGTCAAAAATGCTTGTTTTCGATGATTCAAAAAGACAAATTCAGTGCAACAAAAATCTGACACAATATCTTTTTTCAATTCTGTTGATTGAATTGAGATGATAAGTTGATAAGACTTTTCTTTTATAAATACATCAACTTTGCATTATTTATTTGCATTATCATATTGAACTTACATGATCAAAAGATATCTTGAGCTGTGAAAGAGAGTTGAGTCGTTTTCATTTCTGACAAGCATTTGACTTGAGATGCTTAATCATATTGAACGTACTAGATTCATCAATAGTCGTAGAATGATCTAGAATTTTAAGACAATTCTTGCATGAAATCTTAGAATATTCTTTCAACGTTGAAATCATTTGAATAAACTTGTTTCAGATGTTGAATTGTTTATTTACTTTGATCTTCTTAGCTCAAAGTGAATTATGTATCTTTTTTTGAGTCTTGTTGATGACACTTTCGTCAATAAACATCTGTAGTCATCATTGTTGAAATTGAGCATTGATATCAGCACTTCACTCAACATACTGATTATTCTCTCTTAATATTAAAAGAGAAGTATTGCAATGAATTTTATTCATCGCTTCTTGAAGAATTCGTTTCTTTTCAACGAAATTTTGATTGATGTTTTGTGAATCTTGACTTGCAAATTCATTAGAATAAAGACTACTGAAAGTAAATGAATGAACGATCAAGAAATTAGATTCTTTCTCGATCAAAGATCTTGATAATTCATATGTCTTATCAGAATCAGACATCTTGCAATATATTTTATTGATAATGCAACAAGATAATGCAAACAACAAGAAGAGAAATAAATTCATTTGTTTCACGTAAGTCTTTCAAATATAATGACGTAATAGATTCAAAAATAGTAAATCTTGACATTTGATATCATTTTCGATTTCTTGATGAGTTGAGTTGAGAACTCAAATCTGATATCAACTCAAGATCAATATCAGACTGAGTCAGAATGTTGAAATCAAGTATTCAAGTTGAGTCAGAAGATTGATATCAAGTACTTGAGTTGAGTCAGAAGATTGATATCAAGTACTTGAGTTGAGTCAGAAGATAAATATCAAGTACTTGAGTTGAGTCAGAAGATTGATATCAAAACTTAACTTGATGATCAGTTTAAATTTGCTCAATTTGAAGTTTTCTTCTGTAAACAATACTCAATAGTAGAAGCAGACAATGAGCAGAAGATAGTATCAGATAGTAGAAGTAAACAATGAACAAAAGAGCAATGCTTCTGTTGTTTGTTGTGACTAGCGTGAGAATGATGATCATCAATGTTTATGTTTATTTGTTGTGAAGTAATGAATTTTTATCAACTCATCTTTTTTATCTTTTGCGTGATCTTCAGCTTTCTTTCTTCTTCAACTTTCGTTCTTGCATTCAATCTTCATCTCATTATTTTACTCAATCTTTTATTCATTCTGTAAAGTAGTTCTGTACAATTTTTTCAAGTATCATGATCATAATGAGTATGAATTCACTTCTTGATTTGATGATGATGAGCTGATGATATCTTGAACGAAGATGAAAAAGTCTAAAAGAAGTGAGTAACGCAGTTCTTCGTTGTATCTCTCTCTTAGAACACAAAACGTGCTCGCATTGCATCTGCTTACTTTCTTCGCTATTAATTCTTCGTCTCACGTCAGCGCACTCACTATGTTTGCTGCTTGCATTTGATTCTTTCACTCTCACATCATTTCTGATCAAAGATCTGTCTCTCTTTCTCTCTACATGAAAAATCTCACGTCATCAACTCAGCATCATAAAACAACTCTGAATGTGTATAGCAAAGAAATTGCAATACAATTCTTGAATAAATGTAAAAAGTGCATGAAAAGAAATGTAAACTGCGTAAAAATAAAGTTTTCTATTGAAAAGAATTTCAAGAAATGCACACTATGCATCGTTATTGAAATAAATTGCAAGTATGAATCATAAGTATAATTTTCAGTAGCTTCAAGATGTGAAAATTTAATGATTAATTGATGCTTTTTAAAGCATTCAAGAGTGATTCAATGCTCATTTCTGTCAGCTTTGCTCTTTCTTCGTCTGACTCAAGCACTTCTTTGTCTTGCTTAAACTCTTTTTATGTTGAGATTACATCTGATCTTGAGTTCAATTTCGTCAGTTTTGTCTCTTTATCACTTTGCTTAAACTCTTTTTCTTCTCAATCTTATGTAAGTCTCTCTTTATTCTTTGTTGCATCTGATTCTGAGTCTGTGATCAAGAAGATGATGATTGTCTCTTGCAATCTCTTTCTCAACTCAACTCAGAGTCAGATGTTTCTTGAATTTGAAGAATATATTGAGAAGAAGCTGTGTTCTCTCGTTCTTGATATCAAGATAAACAGAAACAACATCAGTGAAATGAAGAAGAATGTCGAAGACGTAACTATTAATTGCAGAAAGATGCAAGAGCAAATGATAACATAAGAAACTTAAATCAATGATCTGCTGTGTTAAATTGCAAGACAGAACAAGATCATTGAAAATCTGTGAAAGCAGATTGAGAAGTATGACAATCTTTGATCTGCTTTGATCACTCAGACTCAGAATGTTCTGACTCTTCTTGCAATGCATTTGAAAGATCAGAATGTTTCTGTTGCAATCAAAATGTGCTTTTCTGTAATAGCATCTTCGTTCTTGTTCTCTTCATTCTTTTATGTTTTTCTGTCTTTGTTCTCATCTGATTTGATTCTATCAATGACTTCTTCTCTTTTTTCATCTTCAACGTTGATTACGCGACTTATCATCAAAGAGATGAAGAACGCAGTGAGCTTTGATATAAGCTTCTTATTTCATTTATTCTGTTAATATGATAACTTGTGTATATTTTGTGCTATCTGACTAATAGTTGCAAGAGTTTACTTTCATCAACTCTTGAATTTTTGAGAAAGTGAAAGCTGAATGATATACATATCATATGAAACTCATGAGTTATTTATGTATCAATTTCTGCATCTGCTAATGACTTTTTTAAACTGTTGATTCGAGTACTGACAAGAATGATTGAGCAAGAAAATCTTGTTTTTCTTTTCTTTTTTTCTTTCTAATGATAGCTAAATAGCTATCAATCTTTTTACTTCGTTTTATGCATACTTGTGATCTTTCGTGATGATGTTAACAACTTACTTTCGAGCTTGTTGAAATGTCTGCAATGAAAGAATCTCAATAAAGTCTTGCAGTTGTCAAGATAGTCTAATGATTCTCAAATATTTTCTGAAGCTTCAAAGTTCTTTCAGCTAAGCAGATATTGCAACTGATCATTCTGTATGCAACTATTCAGTATGTTGTCAATCTTTCAGCTATCATGTATCTCTTTCTTTAGCTCAAGATCTTTCATGAGCGACTCATTTGATTTTCTCTCTTGAGCAGAAAGATTTCAGCAAGCTGACATTGAATATCGAGTGTATGCACGTCTTTGAAAACAGTTTCAGATGATAGACTTGTCGACTCAATCGCTTTAAAATTCTGTACGATTTGTATCTTTTAGCTTCAAGTTTCTTGAAAGACTTCTTGATTCAAATGTTCTTGACGTTCAATCACATCAACTGATTAACAAAATACATTTTAGCAAAGTGTTTTTTGTCATGCTGAGTCACATAGTCAACGTTTGTCTCTGCAAGTCTGTAATAAAGATTCTCATGCAGTTTTTTCATTCTTGTTGTGTAGTTCGTAACTGACTCTGATTTCTTTAAGTGATTCTTGACGCTGAACTTCATTCTTGAATATCTTTCTGTAATTGCAAAGAATGATGTTATTGATGTTGCAATGTGAATGCTGTTATTGTAGAAGAACTCAATCATGATAAGAAGATGAACTCAATCATTTTAAACATTATTGCAGTACGCTTGAAGATAAGTCTTGAGAATTTGATTCTGTCTTTTAATTTGATCATCAATGCAAGAATAAAACACAATGCTAAGTTTTCACTTGATTAGAAGATAATAGCACAGCAACGTTTAAAAGTGTGATGTAAATACGAAATCTTTGTCAAAGACTATATCATCAGAAGTTTCGTGATATTGAACTACTCTGTCGAGAAAAAGATTAATCAGATTGAAAGTAATCATTGTCTTTTGAGTAGAAATGTAGTGCATCATCTTGAAAAGACGATTGACTACAATCATAATGCTGTTATAGAAGATGTCTGAAATGCTTGTGCTGTCAGAAAGATCAATGATGAAGTTCATGATAATGCTTTCTCATATTTTTTAAGAAATGAGCAAACTATTCAGAAGTTTTCAGATTCTGTGACGTAGTGTCTTATGTTGTTGACATGATCTACAGATTCTGCAGTATTTCTTAATGTTTTTATTTGTGAATGATCAGTTAAAGATTCATTGAACAAGCTTTAAACATCATCAAGAATCAAAATGTTCTGCAAGAAAGCTGTCATGATGTTATTTCATAATTTCTGCTCTAAATTCATTTTATGCAGAAACATAAATGAATTCTTAAAATATCATGATGTTGTCTGTGATTTTCTTTGATCAGTTGATCATGAAGACGCTGAAGTCAATCTCAGTATTGCGCATGCTTAAGTTTCTCTTTTTCATTAATTCTCGTACTATGATGACAAGATGATTCATTTTCTGCTGTTTGCAAATCAGTTGAGTCAGACTCTTGAAAGAGTAGCTTGCAAAGTTGACAAAGCTTGAGATCAAAACATCATTTTGTATCAATGAATTAAAGTGTTTATGAATTTTTGTAGATTTCAAGACTGCATCATTTGTCTCATTTGAATCATTTTAAATCGCAATGAAATGACTTTCTGATGCATTCACTTTCTCTCTTGTGAATAAAGCTTTCTTCATTTCTTCAGCAGAACGACGCATGATCAAAATTCTGCTCTGATTCATGATTAAACATTTGATCTTCTTAACAGAATGATGCATAGTTGAATCTCTGTTTTGACTCATGATCAAACATTCGCTCTTCTTGACAGAATGATGCATAGTTGAAACTCTGCTCTGACTCATGATCAAACATTCACTTTCGTCAGCGAAATGACACATAGTTGAATCTTCGCTCTGATTCATGATCAAACATTCACTTTCTTCAGCAGAAGAATTTGTTCTTCTGCATTTTCATCTCATCTGAATGATGTTTCTCTCAGTTTCAGCAACAGTGATAAACGTTGACATGATGTTCTTATGAAGATAAACATTTCTTCTAGTTTCAGCAACAGTAGTAAACGTTGATTCAATGTTCTTATGAAAACAAATGTCTTTTCTAGTTTCAGCGACAGTAATAGATTTTGACTCAATGTTCCTGCAAGAATCAATGTTTTTTCAAGTTTCAATGACAGTAGTAAATCTTGACTTAATGTTCTTGCAAGAACAAATGTTCTTCTGACGAGAAATAATAATGTTTTGAAATCATCATTGAGACTTCTCATCAGCAATTAAGAATTTCTTCAGAGTCTGAGAAACTCTTCTGATTCTTCTTGCTGACATTGATAAGTTAATGATGTTTTTAAATGATCTGATGACTATTTTCTTATGATTCTTGATGCTCAGAATCTTGAACTGTCGAGTGAAGACAATGAGTGTTGACGTTGATTGACTTGAGAAATTCTTCAAGAATTCTCTCATGTATGCTAAATCACAAGTGAACTTTCTCTCATTTGTATTGATATCTTTCTCATAGTCAAGTTTTCTTAATGAGTCATTAACAAAGTTGCTCACTTTCTTTTAATAGAAAATCTTCAAGTTGTATGCAGTAAGTTTGTTGATTCACTTCATTTGTCTGCAAGAAAGCTTGATTGTTGTTATGAAGTGTTGAAAATTTGCATAATCATTGATTATCTTTATTTCATGTCAAGCTTCTTCTAAATAATGTTTTCAATGATTTATGCTTTCGATGATCATCAGCATTTTCTGATCATGTGCATCATAATTTCGTTCAATCGATTGTCACTTTCTCGATCAGATGACTACTGAGTGTCAATGTAGATTCTCAAGTGTAATATTTATTTGTTGAAACATTATTGCTTTCTTTGTGAATTCAGAGATGTTCATCTTCAATCTTATGACTTTTGCAAAATTAAAGTGCTGAAGAACAACATTTTGAGCAAAAATGACTTTCAGCTTCTGAAAAGCATTTCAAGCACTGTCGATGAACTCAATTCACTTCGTTTATTCTTTGAGAATTCATCTCTTCTTTATATTAGAAAATGAGCTCATTTTAAGATGATTGATCAAGAATGATGCTATTCTTGAATAATTCTTTATGAATTAATGATAAAAGTTGACAAAGTCAAGAAATGTTTGAATCTCTTTCATCATTCTTGATTGTGATCAATCTTGAATGATTTGCACTCAATTCTTCTTCATTGAAATTTCTCTTTTTTTCTACTTTATATTTTAGAAAAAATAACTTTTTCTTGAAGAATTTGCATTTTGAGAGCTTGATGTAGAGCTTTAAAATCTGCAGTTTGTCAAGAATTTATCATACATGATAAACATGTTTCTCGTGAATTTTGCTGAATATCAGAATGTCATTCAGATAAATGAGATAAATGATGTCAAGAAATTTGAACAGAGTCTGATTCATATAAATCTGAAAGAAAGTCGATGCATTGATGAGATCAAAGAGCATTACGAGATACTTGTATAAGTCAAATCTCGTACAAAATGTCATTTTTCATTCATTTTCTTCTTGTATGCAAAGTTTGTTGAACGCGTTCTTGATGTCAAGCTTGATAAATCACTTGACATCTGCAAGATGATCAAGAACTTCATTAATCAGCGAAAGAAAACATCTATTCTTAAGAATGATTGCGTTGAGCTCTTGATAATCAACGCATGATCGCAGCATTTCATCTTTTTTAGATGTAAAAAGCATGAGCATCTCAGTTGAAGAAATGAAGTATCATATCATGTCTGCTTAAAGTTGTTTCTCAATATATGTCTTTTGTGCAATGAGTTCAACTGCAAAAAGATTGTACAAAGAATCTCAGAAAGCAATATGATTCTTCTCAATGCAAATAACATGATCATGAAATTCATGAATTGAAAGAACTTTGACTTTTTGAGTGAAGAGATTCGCAAAGTTCGTAAATTCTTTTGAAACATTTAAGAATTAATCGACTATTGTATTCTCAATCTGTGTGAGTCGAGAGTTTTCTTCTGTCACTGAGAAATTCAAAGAGTCGTACAGAGCATTTAGAAGCAATCAAATGTGTATTATGATGCTTTGTTGCTCAAGATTCTGAATCAATCAAGCGCTTGAAACTTCTCATTTCTTCTGCTGATTACGTCAATAAGAAGATTTAAAAGTGACTTCTTTTGCAAGATTAAATTGATGAATATTGCATGCAAAAAGACTTGACGCAAGTCTTGCTTCATTGAACATCACGTAAAATGATTCTGAAACTATTCTTTAATGAAATAGTCTCTTTCTTTTATTTTGAACACATAAGATTCTTCAGCATAAGCATTAATGAGCAAACTTGTGAATGAAATTGTGCTTCTTAAAGAATGAAAGATTTAACATGAGATTTTTTGAAGCATATTTAACAATGATAAAGATTTTTAAGATGCATAAATTGCTTTCATCAAAGTTCTGAATGTTCAGATCAAGCAGTATTATTTCATGTAGTCACATTGATTTATCATCAAAGAAAATTCTTGTGAACTTTCAAGAATGAATATTCTCGATCTTATTTAAACGTTTTACAAGACTGTGATGAATCACATTTAACATACATTTAATGTTCATCATGATTTAAGTTTCAAGAAGATTGAGACATTCTGACTTGATCTTGATTACAAGAATGAATGATGTTGTGACTGAGTTTGAGTTCTTTGACATTGTCAATGCGTTCAGTTTAACAGACAGTTGACTGATCAAATTGACTCATTGAGCTTCATACTCTTCAGTTGCTCTCTTTTCTTGAACGATCGATAAATGAAAGAAATCTATTAAGCTAAGTCTTTTTTCAAGATGTTGATAATGAGAATGTTGTTAAAAGCAGAAGAAGCTTCTGAGAAGAAAGCTTCTGAAAAGATGAATCATGAATTTGAACAATTCAACTCTGCATAATTTCTAGATTTGCATTTGATGCACGTTTTCTTGCTGACTCTGCAATATTATTTCTTTCAAAAGACTGTTTTTCTCAGTTCTGATTTTCGTTGCTCTTGTTAATCATTGAAGTATTTTTCTTTTTCTTAATTATCAATTTTCTGCGAAAAACTCTGTGAACTCTTCTTGTGTGATCAATTCTCGAGAGATGAGTTCATTTTTAACTGTCGACTCTGCTGAGCATAGTTCAAAGCATGCTGCATGTCAATGTACTTCGTCAATTCTCGACAGAACATCTTACTTCGTTGAGCAAAAGTTAGTATAATTAGCTTAGTCTTGTTTAAAGAGAGTAGCTCACTCAGAAATCTGAATAATAGCACTTTCTCAGACTTCATGATCTTGACATGATTTTGAAAATATATCTTGTTGAGTTTCAGAAAAAATGACACGCATGTTTGATTACTTCTTTTTATAATGACATTTCATAAATTGTCTGTTCAATTCTGAAGCAACTTCGCGTCAAGCAAGCATTGCTGAAGAGTCTCAAGAAACTTCGCTCATATGATTCTACAATCTTTCTTCTTGACAGTTTTCTCAATCTGTTGAAGATAGTGCATCGTCGTGATCTTTACATATTTTGTGACGTAATCAAGCTTGTCATCGTCTTTGATGTAGTTCATCTTGATGAAGTTCAACTTTAGTTTTCTGAGAAACAACTTCAAATTCTCGTCAATAATGAATTCAAACTTCTTCTCTTTTGAGAACTTATTTGAAAGAATGATCTTAGAAATAATTGCTCTCTTCTTAAAGAAATCATCATTGACGAAAGAACTTTTTATGACTTTAGCAATGATTCTTTTGCGAAACTTCGATTCAAGATGATTAGATGCACGACTTTGTTATGTTAAAAAGTAATCAGAGTTCAACATGTAAGACGCTTGATTCAGATCTTTTAGCAAAGTGATGTTTTCAACAAACAACGTCTCATATTAAGCACACATCTTCAAATAATTCTGTTGTCTTTGCAAGATCTTCACGTCGTCGATAATGCTTTGAATTTCGTTGAAGATGATGAATGAGAATTCATGCTTGATGACTTTCATTCTTGTCTGAAGCAGCATGCACTGTCTCTTTGTCAAAATCATGTTTAAATGATACAATCAATGAAAATCAGAATTGATAGTGCTTGATCTTTAGAAATAGCTATAATTGAATATTAAGAATACAGAAGAAGATTGATACAAAAGCTTCTATTTATGTAATGTTCAGAGACTGCGCTAGACTTGAAAGAAATGTGTTTATGACATGAAAAGAAAATGATGTAGATGAACAAGATGTTGATGAAAGAAAAAAGTGTTGAGAAAGAAAAAGAATGTTTGATCATATCTGAGTTAAATCTGAGTCAAATCTAGATCAGATCTTAACTAAATCATTAACTAGCTTTAATCAGTCTTGATACGCTTGTAACATTACTTTTCTCTTCAAAAATTCATGTTTGCATGAATGTAGTTTCTTTGCTCACTTTTGTTGATAGTTATTTCGATATTTTAGCGCGGTTTGCTTGAATATAGCTTATGAAATTCGTTTAAAACTTTCTCTGAATCATTGAATTTTTCTTTATCAACATAGTATCATTCATCGTCTTTATCTAGATTTTTTCATTTGACTTTGTACTATATTCAATCTCGATAGCGTCTGAAGTTCAATATATCATTTATCTCTCAATGTTCATTGTCTTTGATAGTGATTGATCTGAGTGATTCTGAATGTTGTTCTGATAGAAAATCTTCTGAATATGATCGTAGTAGCTTCGAGCTGAATATCGAATGCAGATGCTTCATGCTGACTGATAGATGAAGATGATAGAAGATATCTATTTTAGCAGTGATTTGATAGAGATCTAGCTGTTTGTCTTTCAAATCTTTGCAGAGTCTCGTTGTCTTGACGTTTTTGAAAGATAGTCAAACTCAGTTATCTACTTCATATGTGACATCTCGTCTATGTTTATTGATCTGAACTTCGATGATCAGCTTCGTCTTTTTCAATTGTTGATGATCAAAGTTCAGTAGCTCTTTCATTCAAATGACAATATCATCTGCTTTTCTAGCTTTAAATTGTTCATAAGTTGTTTCATAGTCAGTTGTATTTAAATCGAAACTCATTCGAGAGTGAAATTCTTTATTGAAGTAAAAGAAGATCATTGAAGTGATTGAGAAGATATTGAAATTATCGTTGAATTTCATCATAGATATTTATTTGACTCAGTTGTTCTGCATGTAATTGCAGTAGATTCTAAGTTCGCGTTCAACCTTCTAATTGACTCATTTTGATTGATCATCAATCTCAGAATGATAGACTGTGAATAAACTAGCTGTGATTCTCAGTCGCTTGCAAAGACTCTTTCACATAGTTGATATGAATTGAGAGTTTCTGTTTGAAACAATAGAACTGAGTAGATCATATAGTTAATAAATGTTTCATAGCATGATTTAAATTATTTCTTCAACTGAGATGTCATCATCTTTTCAATGACAGAGAACATAATGACGTTCTTTGATAAGATAACATATGATTATGCAAATGATGTTATAGTCTTCTGACAAAGATAGTTCAATGATGAAGTTCATAGCTATATCTTTTCAGCGTTTCTGTGAAATCAAGAGAGAATGATGAAGTTCATTGATGCTATTTCTAGAGACTTTGCTTCGCTGACAAGCATGACAGTTTCAAATGTATCATTGAATAGTAGCTTGATGATCTGATCAATAGTAGAAACGCTGAACTAGATCAATGATTCATTTATTGTCAAGATGAGAGATTGAAGATTGATCATGCACTTCTTGTAGTAATTTCGTGTGCATGTTCTCAAAGATTCACAGTAGATCTTTTTTAAATAAAATGTTGTCAATGATTTTGCAGTTCTTCAGTTTAGTGATATGAAATTTGAGCTTGTTGTCGTTCATAGCTTGTTTATATTTGCTGCAGAGCTCATCTGTTTGATTAATTATATATACTCATTGATAGAGATTTGCTTTTGATTCAACAGATAGAACATTGACTCTATCAGAAATCAGAATAGTCTGAAAATGATCTTCAAGACGCTGAGCTGATTCAGAGACGTTCACTAAAGATATTCTGATTAAAGCATCAACTTTAATGTTTATTTTGTCTGATCTAAAGATGATCTGAAAGTTGAACTTCGATAAAATGTTCAGATAGTTGACTTGTCATTGACTCAACTGTTTGTTTTTCATGAAGATCTTTAAAGTCTGATGATTGATGAACATTTGAATGAGTAATTCAATGCATTTCAGCTTGAATCATCAGTGTTTGAAGCATCAAATAATGACTAGTAGTTTCTTGTCATAGATGTGATAATTGATTTCAGCAAGAATCATGCTCTTGCTGTAGAAAGTCATCGAATGAAGAATTCTCTTGTCATTGTACTGAGATAGTATTTCATCTTTTACATAGTTCGAAGCATTGATCTTCAGAATAGCTTGTCATTTGAGATCAAAGTGACGAAGTACTGAGACTGAGCTGACTTGTTTCTTTAAATTGTCAAAAGCTTGAACACAGATTTCATTTCAAACAAAAGATGTGTTCTTTCTAATCAGCTGAGTGAATGATTTGACTAGCTTTGAGAAGTTCTTAATGAAACAATGATAGAAGTTAACAAATCTTACGAAGCTTTAAATTTTCTTTAAATTGATTGAAGTGATTCAGCTGACTATGACTGTCATTTTGCTGAGATTCATACGAAGACTTAGTTCTGATACAATAACTTCTAGAAAGACAGTCTCTTCTACATTGAATTTGCACTTTTGAATATTCATCTGCAATTCAGCTTTGCGTAGTTGACTCAATACTAGTTTGATGTGATCTTTATGTTTCTTTCTCATTTTGCTATAGATGAGAATGTCATTTAAATAGACTTAACAAAAGTCGTTCAGAAAGTCTCATAAAACATCATTCATATATTGCTGAAAGAAGATCAATTCATTAATCAGTTTGAATGATAGCATCTTGTATTTATATGCTTCTAAAGCAGTGATAAAAGTGATGTAATTCTCATTATCAAAGTGCATTCAAAGTTTGTTGAACGCTGATATGATGTTCAATCTAGTCAGATGCTTGCAACTCACTATTTTATCAATGATTTCATCTATCAAAGATAGAGAATATTTATTTCTTTTAAAAATGACATTTAGTTTTTGATAGTTCATGCAGAATCAAAGATCTTCATTTGCTTTAAGAATGAATAGAACAGAGAAGAAATAGAGAGTTTGACTGAAAGTGATGAATTCATTTAACAGATTCTCATTCAGATACTTCTTCACTTTCAGAAGTTTAACAGAAAACATTTAATAGACTTGACAGCAAGAGAGCATTGAATCATTGATGAGCTTAATTTTATGATCGTAGAAGCAATGAGAAGATAGTTTATTCAATTGAACTCGATCAAAAACATCTAGAAACTCATGATATTTCAATGATAGCTTTGCTTTAATATCTCTTAAATTCTGAGTCATTTCATTGATTGAAGAAACATTTAGAGCATTCAAATTGCACTGAGTATTGTACGTGATTTCTCTATTTATGTTTGTTATAAATAAAGCAAAGACTTCGATCTTATTCTTCTTTGAACAATTCAAAAGTGTTTTAAACGAAGCGACATTTATGCTTTAAATCAAGAATGACTCTTTCTGAGCAGTGATTGAAATGAGTCGTTTGAGCATCATAGAAGTCTTAGTCTGAGTAATTGAAGAGAGCAAAGTTGATCGCGATTAACTTGAGTGCTTGAAATTGAGCAAGATTGAAAAAATTGAAATAGAAGTATTCAATTGATTCAAAAAAACAATGACGTTGTTTTGCATATTCAGTAATATTTCGTTTTTATTCATTCAGAGCTTATTTAATATAACTTCATGATGATCAATATCAGCTATCAACATTGATACAGTCAATTTCTTATGACTTTCAATGATGAGATTGAATAGAATTTTATGAGTGATTGTTTTCTTAAATATCTTCTCATCATAATCTCTTATTAGCTTCTCTTTTGTCAGTGATATAAATTGAATTTTTAGTTTCTCGTATACTTTATTGACTAGATTGAAATGTATAATCATGTAGATGACTGAATCACTGTCTATTAGAAGATGAAGACTGAAAGATCATTTCTGAAAAATGAGATGAGCATCAATTAGAAACAACTTTTCAAAATAATTCTCTTTTGATAGAATTTCATCTAGTTTGCACAAAGATATAATCTCTATTTCTTTGATGACTTTTAAAGAGATGACTAGTTTTTTGAATCGAAATTCAAATTGAAATCGAAGCAATCATATTCTTTGTTCACTGCATTGATTCTAGTAGATCGATTGAAATATTTCTTAAAGCTATGATCTGATTTATGACATATGAAACAGCTTTCAACTAGAATGTCTGCTTCTTTGACGTTAGTTAAAATCGCGTCACGCGACTTTAGATGATCAGACTTCGAATAATCAAATGACTGCTGAGTGACAACAGTTGCTTTATGAAAGATAGTCTTTGAAATGTCATTGACGCGTTTAATTTTGTTCTTGATCTTTCAAATGACTCGCTGATCATTATTTAAATGAATCAAATAGAAACGAATTTCTTTTAGAAAATCAGATTGAACTAGTTGATTTATTCAAATGAATCAAAGACGAGAGTGTATTTTATCTTTCAGATCAATGATCAGTTGCTTTTCGTGATAGTCTAAATAGAAAGATAGTCGTTGAAACTGAGTATAAAACTCGTTGAATTTCTTTGATTCTTGAATTAAGTTGTAGTATTTTCTATGAAAGTTGACTTTCTTATTTGAATCATTGAACAACTGAGCTAACTCTTTCAAAAGATCTTCGATGATTCTATAAAAATTGACACAGTCACATTTGCATTTAGTCTGAGTGATCTCTGCTGCATCATCAAATAATCTAGAATGTACATAGCTCAATTTGACTTGTTCATTAGAAAAGAGATCAACGTTGATCTTTAGTTTATTCTGAATTTTTTCGTATCAGTTCTTTTAAATAGAGTTCTTTTCATCAGTAAACAGCGAAGAATCAAATATTTTTTGAGATCTAAAACGCTCAGAGTAGATAGAATCAGAAGAAGTGTTTTCTTTAACTTGAAGTCTAGTTTTCAACTCTTTGATTTCGTCTTCTTGTTGTTTATTTAACTTGTAAAGTTGATCTGTTTCTTTATCAAGAGCTAGACTTCAAGCCTTTCAGATTTCATAGAACATGAGAGATATTATTGTTTCAGCGAATGATTTATCATCTTCATGAATGAATGACGCAGCACTTGATGATATCATTCGTGATTTCAATGAATCAGCATCAAAGATTTGAAAGAAACGATTTCGAAATTCTTTGAAATGCTCTTCAGTAAATGAATGATTAAACATGATAAGATTTGTTTGAAAGAGAGTTGAATGAATGATGATGCTCAACGATTGAAAAAGAAAGACGTATGAGATGATGTTTAATCTTTAACAAAGAAAATGAGATTTGTTTGTTGATTGATTTGATTGATTCTCTAGCAAACAACGAAGATTTTTTATCATTGAATCTATCGATTGATTTGATTCTTAAGCAATTCACGAAGATTCTTTATCATGATTCTCGTAATCAAGTGAACTTTGTATACTTAATAAGCGATAAGTAGTTTAGCAATTCAAACAGTCTTGTTGTTGATTCTATTCAACTCTTTAGTGTTGTTCTGTCTTTCGATTGTTGTTGATTATCAAGTAAATGAATTTCTTTAGACTCGTTCTGTCTAGACGAGTATGTTGAATGAATAATGAGATCAGTATCATGTGATTAACGAATTCTTAATATAATGTCAGAATCATGTCTAAATGATACAATCAATGAAGATCAGAGTTGATAGTGCTTGATCTTTAAAGATAGCTATAACTGAATATTAAGAATACAGAAAAAGATTGATACAAGAGCTTCTATTTATGTAATTTTCAGAAACTGCGCTAAACTTGAAAGAGATGTGTTTGTGACATGAAAAGAAAATGATGTAAATGAACAAGATGTTGATGAAAGAAAAGAATGTTAAGAAAGAAAAAGAATGTTTGATCATATCTGAGTCAAATCTAAGTCAGATTTAGATCAGATCTTAACTAAATCATTGACTAGCTTTAATCAGTCTTGATACACTCGTAACACTCTCTTTTCTTTCTACATCAACGCGAATGCTTCTGATGTTTTCATTTAATGCTGCATAACAACGAGTCTTTAATAAATTCTTCAAATCAACGCTTGCAAAATCAGAAGATGATTAAGTCAATGAGATCATAATATCAATGATGATCACTTGATGCTGTGCAAGACTCTTCGTTGAATTCAATTGAGACTTCTCTCTATTGTTGCAAGAAATTTGATCAAGCAGAGTGAGTGTGAACTTTATAAAGATGACAAAAATAAACGAGACAATGCTCTCAAAAGACATGCAAATATTGCTTTCAAGAAATGAAATTACAACATCAAGAAGAGTTGTATCTTGATCATGATGCTTGAAGAATACGTCTGCAACGTCAGTGATGATGATTGCTTGAGTCAAAGACGCAGAAGCTTCAAGAATGAAAAGAAATTGAGATTTGTTACAAAGATTAAGTGTCATATTCGAAGAATTGCTGTTCAAGTCAACGAGTTTTTTTTTTGATCGTATGAACTATCATCTTTGCAATAGAGTAAAGTGTTAAAATTGTGAGTAGTTCAAGAAATATGCAGTCACACTAGAGAATATATGCGTAGATAATACAATCAAATTTGATAGTAGTTTAGTAATATTTATTTGTATAGAAAGTTAATACTAGACTACAAAATACAGAAGTGAATTCTTCTTTATATACTCAGAAGATTAAGCTTAAGCATCGTCAATGAGATCAGCGAAATTACATGCAATCTCTGCAAGATTTCTTGAAAATCATATGTAACTTGAATTCTTATTGTCGATGAAACATCAAGATTTGTATATAACTTGAATTCTTGTAGACTCAAAATCTCTGAGAATTGACGGTAAAAGTTCTCGTAGACTCGATGTCTCTGACAGTAGAGTTTCTCGTAGACTCAGTGTCTCAATTCTCATAAACTCAAATTTTCATTTGAGAACTCAATGATAGTGTTGAAGAATAATTCTCGTGTTTATTTTCTATTCTTTGAAGAACTTTGACTTTCATAGATTTGAGTTCTGACAATGCTTGTTAGCTTGATTCATCATTTGTTTTCATGTTTTGATCAAAGCTTCATGAGCAAAGATCAATGTCTTATTCATTTGCTTAAATATATTCTTGACTTGATTGATCTGCAAGCGTTCGCAAATGCTTTCATACTTAATGATGTCAGAATTGAAGCTCATACAAGAATGAAAGCTCTTGTTCATGAAGAAGAAGATCAAGAAGATGATTGAGAACAAAATGTTATTGTTGACAAACTCAATCATGAGTAGTCACTTAAATCAGTCGTTCTGCATATATGAACAGAAGAATCAAAGATATCACTCAACATTCTGATTGATTCATTCGCTTTGATCATTAATCTGAGAATGATAGATGATGAACAATTGAAGAAAAATGCTCAGTCATTTGCAAAGAAACTTTCATAGTATAGAGATGAATTGTGAATCTCGATCAGATACTATGAAGCTTGATAAATCATGAGTTCAATATACTCATTGAATCAGCATTTCAGCTGTCTTTTTGACAGTGATATTTTCATCATCAGTGATGCAAGAAATATAATGTCTTTCTTTTGACAATTTGCAAATGATCATCAGAATAGCGTTGTACTCGCTTGAATCAAATAGATTAATAATGAAGTTCATTGCTATGTCTTGTCATCGCTGTTCAGATATCAATAAAGATTGAAGCAAGTCATTTAATTTATTTCTAGATGTCTTTGAGCGTTGACAGATATAGCAGTTTTAAATATATCAATCTATCGTTTTTCGCATGAATGATCAATAGTAGTTTTGCTTTATGACTTTCACAGTTCTAAAAATATCAGAATGATCAACTGATGATTGATCATGTATCTCACGAATCAGATTCATTTGTAGAAGCTCATTGAACGAAACTCATAGCTGACTATCATGATACAAGATTTCATTCTGAGTTCAACAATTCTTCAATTTGATATCTTCATATTGTGTCTTGTCTCTTGCTATTGCTTCGCGAAGTAGCATACAATTCTCGTCGATCTCATTAGTCTCAAGAATCTGTTTATAGATTGATTCATTGATGTTCTTCTTTAAATCAACGATTTTCATTTGATTTGACGTAAGAATTGTAGTTCACTGATAGTGACATCATTTATTCTTGAAGCTTCTAGAAACTGAATTGACTCAATGAATCAATGCATTGACTTTGATGTTTTATTTATCTGAACGATACATGATTTTGAAGTTGAAGTCAACGAGTTTTTATACTCAGTGCATTTGACATCTACTTAGCTCTTTATCTTTCATTAATGATATTAATACTTGATGATCAGTGAACATCTTGATGAGTAACTCAGTCAATTTCAGCTCAGATCATCAATGCTTAAAGACACAAATGATTGCTAGTAATTTCTTGTCATAGATCTCATAATTGCACTCAGCGAAGCTCAGATTCTTACTGTAGTAAATCATTGAATGCAATGTTTCTTCATCATCATATTGAGAAAGTATATCATTGTTTACGTAGTCAAATGAGTCTATTTCAAGAATAGTCTCTTTATTCTGATCAAAATGACGAAGAATAAATGCTTCAGTCATTCATTTCTTCATATGATCAAAGATCATTTAACAAGAATAATCTCATTTAAATATCATTTCTTTTTGAGTGAGTTGAATCATTAATTGAACAATCTTCGAGAAATTCTTTATAAAGCAACAATAGAAATTGCAGAAGTTGATAAAAAACTGCATCTGAGTGAGATTTGTAGAAGTAGATCATTCAACAACTGCTTGTATCTTTCGAAAATTTATCTTCAGTTTCTCAATGAATAGCAATAGTTTTAAAAAGCTGATCTCTTGAACATGAAACTTGCATTTGTTTATATTCATCTATAGATTAATCTTTCGTAGTTTATGTAAAACTAGTCGTACATGTTTCTTATGTTTCTTCAGTGTTTTGCTGTAAATGATAATGTCATTTAGATAAATCTGACAAAACTGATGTAGATAATCAAACAGCACGTCGTTCATATAATGTTGATAGAAAGTCAAGTCGTTGATTAATTTAAAAGACATCACGTAATATTTGTAGAAATCAAAAGAGATAATAAAGATAGTTAAATCTTCGCTTCTTGAATGCATGCGTAGTTTGTTGAAGATGACTATTATATTCAATTGAGTCAGATACTTGCTATCTTGAATACAAGCGAGAGTTTCGTCTATTAAGAGTAGAAGATAGCGATCTCATTTGATCAAAGCATTGAGCTTTCTATAATTGATGCAGAAACACAGACTATCATCTTTCTTTTCAAGAAATAGTATGAGCGAAGCGTATGAGATCGAGCTAAAAGATATAAAGCTCTTATTCAGATGTTCAATCAGATAATTCTTCATCTTTTGAAGCTTGTAATCAGACATATGATAAAGATGACTTCGAGAAGATGTTCTCTTGTTGATCAACTCAATTTTATGATTGTAGAAATGATGAGAAAGTAGTTGATCAATCATCACTCGATTAAACACGTCTAGATAGTCATGATATTTCAAAGAAAGCTTAGCTTTGACTTCTTTCAAGATCTCTTCATATGAAAGCTCTTGTAGATTTACATCTTCAAGTTTATTTCTAGCTGTTTTTAGAAGTCGATCGATTTTCGTAATGATGATCGCGAAAGTAGTCACATTCAATCATTTAACTAGTGATTTATATGCTGCAGTCTCTATCATTGCTATGTTCATTGAATCAAAAGACGAAGCAAAGTTAACTGAATTAAATGATTTCAGAATTTTACTGAATGAAGATGACTTCTCGCTGAGTTAAGTGATAACAGAAGAGATAAATCTCTTTAGTATTTGAGTAGAGATTGAACTCTTCTGTTCTATCGCGATTTTCTTGCTTGAAAGAACAGTTGAATGAGCTTTGATAAAAGCTTTGATATGAGCTTCGAAACTAGAAAATTGAAGATGATCATCTTTCATATCAATAGTCATTTTGATCTTGTTCATTCATGTTTTTTCAAGAATCATTTGATGCTGACTCAATTAAGTAATCAGCATAGAAGCGAAATGTTTCATATGATCTTGAACAGTCAGATTTGAATAAATTGCATGAGTAATGAGCTTTTTTGCATAATGATCATTGAATTCTTTTATTGACTTGAGCTTGATTAAAGATAAAGATTCAATTTGCAAATGATTACAAACATTCTGCGCGATTAATTCATCAATGAATGAATAGTCAGCTGCTTCAGTGTCAATCAATGACTTTAATGAGTAACTAATTTCATTGCTAGATAGTACACATTCAGTAGTCAAAGATTTCGAAGCAAAGAAGTCATTTAAGCTGCTCATTGTTGAAGAAATTAACACATATTTCATCACGTCTTTGATGAAAGTCACTAGTTTTTCGTCTCATTCTTCAATTTCTCTGTAAATAATTTCTTCTCTTCTTTCAACATGATGATCTCATTGAGACAAGAGATGAATGCATGAAATGTTGAAGTACTAGTTTTTAGCTGAGAGCAGTTCTTTGAAAAATGACTTGATACTTTGCAGTTGAAGCAGATGATTGACATTCTTGATCATTCAGATTCAAAAGTGAAAAAGTAGCAAGTTGAACATAGCTAGTAGTTAAGACTAATGTCAATGAAGAAACAAAACATTTTTTTGAAGCTGCTATTGATTTGACTGTTCATTGCTCATCATGTAGCTGATAATTGACTTGTTGTTTGTTATTCACATCTTGAAGAAAGATCTTGAGTTTATCAAGTGAGCTAAACTTTATGAGACAAACTGACAACATGTTCTGAAGATGATTGTTGATTTTATTCTGAATGTTGTTCATCAGAGTAATATCATCATAGTTCAGAAAGCTGAATATTTTAGTGAATTTTAAATAGAAAGAGTTGAAAGACTTGTTGAGCTGCTTCAGAATGATGTATTTGCAATGACACTTTTGAATCAGATTCTGATCTTTGTAAATTTCTTTCAGATGTTTCAGTAACTTTGATAGTGACTGATAGAATGAGAAAGCATCAACATGATGCTTTGCATAAATTTGCTGATCAGCATCATCTTCTAGTCTGAAAATCACATAAACAATACGAATCTTTTCAGTAGAGTAATGATTCGCGTTGACATCAAGCTTGTCAGCTATTTTGATGTTTCATGTCTTTCAAATAAAGTCATCTGTTTCGATGAAGATGAGTGAATTCAAAAGCTTGATGAACTTGTGATGATCATTTTCGTTTTTATTATCAGATAGAATAGAAGATTCTTGTTAAGAGTAAGCTTTTTTCTGATTAACTTGTTGCTCAGCTGACTGAGTATCTTGACGAGACATAGATTGATCAGCTTGATGTTGTTTTGCTCTGAAGTTCAATTGCTCATCTTGTAACTGATTAATCTTTTTCTTTAGCTTATCATTTTTATCAAAAGCAACTTCTAGTTATTTCGCTTTTTTTTTGTGATTGTCTTGTACAAAAAGTCAGTGCTCATTGAGTTGTAAAGTCAAGTCTCGCTGACTTTGAAGCTTATTCAGCATATTGATGACTTCGTTGAGTTGATTGCTAACTCAATGAAACAGTTGTTTTTCAATGTTTATGTTTCATGCAATGACAGCTTTCTCAGCTTTGACTGAGATATTAATGAGTAGAAGTGAAACTTTTCTATTGACAGTGCTTTTAAGCAGATGAGTTGTTTAAGACTCAACTGACTTGATGTTGCATGTCATGATGAAAGAAGATAGAAGTTGTTGAGATAAGAGTAAATGAGAGATTGATGTTTTGAATTGATGTTTTCTGATGAGTGAAAATTCAAAGAATCTCTTGTGAATTTCAAATAATAATTGAGTGCTTTATTCAAAGAATCTCTTGCGAATAGAATGATGAAAATGAGTGTAGAATCAAAGAATTTCTTGTGATTTAAAATGATGATGCAAATTTGAAGAATTTCTTGCAAATTTTTCTTACTGAATAAATGTTTCATATCATTTATTCATCGATAGCAGAGTAGTTGATGAGCATTTATCTAATGTTAGAGATCAGCATAGAGCGAGTCAATATGAGTGTCATTTAACTAGAAGATAAATGCTAAGAAAGAAAGATAGCTACAGAAAAGAAGCTGACTACATATATGTGTTTCTCAGTCGACGCTAGACT